>Ga0335073_10000064_pt1 | contig 121691 bp, 101 predicted proteins | sample Lox_Sample_22_FD_207093 | JGI IMG/M metagenome (GOLD analysis project Ga0335073, IMG submission 207093) | Soil microbial communities from Loxahatchee National Wildlife Refuge, Florida, United States - Lox_Sample_2.2 | ecosystem: Environmental > Terrestrial > Soil > Wetlands | place: USA...
GAGGAAGGTCTGACCGACTACATCCTTGACGGGCAGACGTTCGATCTCGGGGGTATCCGCTCGCTGGCCACGAACCCGCGTCACGTCGCAACTTCGCCGTTCACTTCGTACAACTACCATGGCAAGGGCAACTTCGCGTCGATGGTCGACGCCGTCGTGCTCGGCGCCACCGAGGTCGACGTCAACTTCAACGCCAACGTGGTCACGCACTCCGACGGACGCCTGTTGCACGGCATCGGTGGCTGGCAGAACTGTCTGGCTGCGGGATGCACGATTCTGGCTGTGCCTTCATTCCGCGATCGCATTCCAGTGATCGTCGACGACGTGACCACGTTGTGCGGGCCCGGCGAATTGATCGACGTGGTCGTGACCGAACGCGGCATCGCGATCAACCCGCGCCGCCAGGATCTGCTCGATGCGGTGAAAGGATCGAAGCTGCCAATCCGGCCGCTGCGCGAAATCAAAGAGGAAGTCGAGCGCATCTGCGGCGGCAAACCTGAGCGCCCACCGCGCGGCGAGCGTCCTGTGGCCATAGTCAAGTGGGTCGACGGCACGGCGCTCGATACCGTCTGGCAGATCGGGTAAGGAAGGGAACGGCTGTAGTAGACGTCGTGGTCGTTTCCGCTTACGACGGGAACTCCCATCCTTCTTCCTTCATCTTGCGGTTGGTCCAGTGTTGGAGCTGCTCGAAGAGGGCGGGTTCGATGACGGCGAAGCGCACGCCGACGCGGCCTTCGTCGCCGACCCACATGAGGCGAGCCTTGGCTTGAAACCGGGTGTCGCTGTCGGGCAAGACGAAGATAACGTCGACCATGCCACCGAAGCGCAACGGGTCTTTCATGCCGTCGAGGCCCATTCCGCCGGTGCTGAGGTTGACGCCGGTCACCTGGATCTCTTCTCCTTGAGAATTTCTGATCGTCACCGGAATCTCGACGCGGGCGCGGAAGAACTTCTGCTGCTCGTTGCTGATGAAGCCGAGCGAGGCGGTGGTGTCCCCCGGGGCGAAGTTGATGTTGTATTCCTTCAGCTTGCGGCTGAGAGTGCGGCGCGAGATTCCAAGTTCGCTGGCAGCTATAGTCCGGTTGCCGGCCGTGCGCTCGAGGGCCTTGATGATCATCTGCTCCTCCATGCTGTCGAGATTGCCGACAGGCATGGATGCGCTCTGGCGGAGGGAAGCCGGCTCGCCCGTGAGCGCGCCATTGAGCTTTGCGAAATCGATCTCCGATCCCGCCGACTCCATGGCAACTTTCGCGACGAGATTGCGCAGCTCGCGAATGTTTCCCGGCCAGGGATGCGAAAGCAGAGCGGAGACCGCCTGCTCGGAGAAATGTTTATCGGGCGCCTTCAGACGCAGAAAATGTTCAGCGAGGGCAACGATATCTTCGGGGCGCTCGCGCAGCGGCGGAACGCGCAGGTGAAACTGGCTGAGCCGGTGGAAAAGATCCTCGCGAAAACGTCCTTCGGCGACGGCGGCTTCGAGATTCTGATTGGTCGCGGCGACGACCCGCACATCGGCCTTGATTTTGAGGTGCCCGCCAAGACGGTAGAACGGCTGGCCGTCGAGAACACGCAGCAGTTTGACCTGCGTGTGGAGCTGCAATTCGCCGATTTCATCCAGGAAGAGCGTGCCCCGGTCGGCCATCTCGAACAGACCAGGCTTGGAGGAATCAGCGCCGCTGAAGGCGCCTTTTTCATATCCGAAGAGCTCGCTTTCGACGAGATTCTCGGGAAGCGCGGCGCAGTTGATGTCGACCCAAGGACGGCTGCGGCGATTCGAAGATTCGTGAACCGTGCGGGCAATGAGTTCCTTGCCAGTTCCGGTCTCGCCGGTGATGAGAACGGTTTCCGTGTGCCCGGCAACGCGGTCGACCAATCCCATGAACTTATGCATGACCGCGCTGGCGAGAATGAATTGAGTGTCGTCGATTTTGCGGCAGATGATGCCGGGAGCTATCGGCGATGTAGCGGCATTCGCGCCGCTGGCTGGCGCGTCTGTGCTCCGGCTTTCCGCGAACGGTGTGACGAGGATGACAACCGCCGTGGGTGCGGATGCGGGATCGCGCAGCAGAGTGGCAAAAACACGGACGGCAAAACTGGCGCCCGATTTGGGGCGAGCGAATAGCTCGGAGTGATAGTCGCCGCTGGTCGTGATCGCGGTGAGGACGGTTTTGCGCAGATGAGGATCGCCGGCTGCACCTGGCGTGGCGCTTTCCGCAAATACGCTCGAGAAGTCGCGGCCGAGCAGCTCCTGCGGCGGATATCCCATTAGCCGCGTGAATCCGGGACTCGAAGCGATGAATTCTCCGTGAAGATCGGCGGAAAAAACAGCCATTTGCTCGGCGGAGCTGCCGGCTGAAACATCAGCCTTATCGATCCCGGGTCGTGGATTGTTGACGAGGGGCGGTTGCCGGTCCGGATTGCGATATGAGATCGACATTGTTGGCGTTTGGGATGATGTTGACACACGCACAGCGGTTGGGCGGAGAAACCCGTCCCCCAAGGCATAACGAAGGTAACGAAACGGTAAGGTTTGGTGACCAACTCGGTTGGAGTTCGCTTCGCCGCGGAATCCCAGTTCCGGCGGGCACTTCAGGCGGTTACCTCAGTAAGCTTCTGATGACCTAATCCTTGCAATACGATCGGGCGAGACTCGGAATGGGGAAAACATGGGCCTCAATCCGGGCACTGGCTGAGAAGGCCGGAGTGGCGGATTTTTGTGTCTTGCTGATGGATGAGCGCGGACCTTGGAGCGCTTGCGGCCCGATCGGGCTGTTGTGGTCATGGTGTAAATGAAAGAAGAGACCGACGGACTATCGATCCAGACGAAGCTTTTCGTCGGCACTACCGCGTCGCTCGGGGTGGTCGTGCTGGCATACGCCTTGTTGCATTGGCAGTCGCAGGACCTGATGCGATTTGCCTGCTACCTGGTCGTCGCGGCATTAGCTTCGGGATTGAAGGTGCAGTTGCCGGGGATCGACGGCACGATGTCGGTCAACTTCCTGTTCATTCTGCTGGGCGTTCTGGAGTTGAGCCTTCCTGAGACGCTGGTGATCGGGTGCGCGGCGAGCTTGATCCAGAGCGTGTGGCAGACGCGCAAGCGGCTGGATCCGGTGAAGGTCTTGTTCAACGTGGCTGGCATGATGGCCAACGCCAGCGCACTCACCTATCTGAGCTATCACTGGTTGTCGGCGAGATTTGGCGCGAAGCCGATTCTGCTCATGATCGCGGCTCTGGTGTTCTTCTTCGCGAATACCGTGCCGATCTCGGTGGTGATTGCACTGACCGAAGGCAAGTCGAGCCGGAAGGTGTGGTCGGAGTGCTACTTCTGGTCGTTCCCGTATTACCTGGTTGGCGCAGCGGCGGTAGGGCTGGTCGGGATCGTGAACCGGTCGGCCGGCTGGGAGACGTCGCTGCTGGTGCTGCCGCTGATCTATTGGGTGTACCGGTCGTATCGACTGTATCTGGGACGACTGGAGGCGGAGAAGGAACGGGTCTCGGTGGAAAAGCGGCACGTGGAAGAGATCGCGTCCCTGAACATGCGGACGATTGAAGCGCTGGCGCTGGCGATCGAGGCGAAGGATCACACAACCCACACGCACCTGCAGCGTGTGCGGACGTATGCGGTCGCGGTCGCGAAGGACCTGAATCTGGATGTGGACCAGATTGAGGCGCTGCGCGCGGCAGCTCTGCTGCATGACATCGGAAAACTGGCCGTGCCGGAGCAGATCATCAACAAGCCGGGAAAACTGACGCCGGAAGAGTTCGAGAAGATGAAGGTGCATCCGCTGGTGGGGGCAGAGATTCTGGAGCGGGTGGCGTTTCCGTATCCGGTGGCGCCGATTGTGCGGTCGCACCACGAGAGATGGGATGGGTCGGGATATCCGGAAGGATTGGCGGGAGAAGAGATCCCGATTGGAGCGCGGATTCTGGCGGCGGTCGATTGTCTGGACGCGCTGGCGTCGCACCGGCAATACCGGCCGGCGTTGCCGCTGAGCGAAGCGATGGAAAAGGTGACGGAGAAATCGGGCACATGGTTCGACCCGCATGTGGTGGAGATTCTGCAAGGGCGCTATGTCGAACTGGAGCGCATGGCGCAAATGACCGAGGAGACCGTCGGGGCACTGGGGCTCTCGCGGTCAGTACGAGTGGAACGAGGGTTGGCGCCGGCGGCGGGATTCGAACGCGAGCCCACGCATGGGCCGGTCGACAACGCGGACTTCCTGACGTCGATTGCATCGGCGCGGCAAGAGGCGCAGACAATGTTTGAGCTGAGCCAGGATCTGGGTGTGTCGCTGAGTTTGAGCGAAACGCTGTCGGTGCTGTCGATGCGGCTGCGACGAATGATTCCTTACGATTCGATTGCGGTGTTCGTAAACCGGAATGGATGGCTGTTGCCGGAACTGGTGAGCGGCGAGAATTTCAGGATCCTATCGTCTCTGAAGATTCGCGTGGGGGAGGGGCTGTGCGGATGGGTGGCGGAGAACTGCAAGCCAATCGTGAACGGCAATCCGCAGGTGGAAGCGGGATACGTGGTCGATCCGGGGAAGCATACGACGCTGCAATCGGCGCTGGTGGTGCCGCTGGAAGGATTGAATGGAATGGTCGGAGTGCTGGCCATGTATCACGCGAACCGTGATGCTTTCACGCCGGATCACCTGAGAGTGCTGCTGGCAGTGGCATCGAAAGTGGCCCTGTCGGTGGAGAACGCGCTGAAGTACCAGCAGGCGGAGAGTTCGGCAACGACGGACTATCTGACCGGGCTGCCGAATGCGCGGTCGCTGTTCGTGCACCTGGCGCAGGAGGTGGCGCGATGCCGGCGCATGAAATCGTCACTGGCGGTGATTGTTTGCGACATCGACGGCTTCAAGCAGATCAACGATTCATTTGGACATCTGGAAGGCGACAAGCTGCTGCGCGAGTTCACCACGAGGTTGAAGGATGTGTGCCGGGGATACGACTACGTGGCGCGCATGGGCGGAGACGAATTTGTGATTACGGCTCCGGGATTGACGGCCGATGCGGCGAAAGAGAAAGCCGAAAAGCTGAACCAGGCGACGATCGAATCGGGACGGCACGTTTGCGGTCGGGATTTGATCACCCTGAGCGTGGGGATGGCGTTTTGTCCGCAGGACGGATTCGATGTGGAGCGACTGCTGGCCGAGGCTGATCGCAGGATGTATTCGATGAAGCAGGTGCATCATGCCGCAACCGTAACGAGCGAACAGCGCACGAAAACGCACGGGGCGGCGGGGGGATAGGGATCGGCGATGGCGGATCAGATCGTGCCAAGTCGGAGCATGTCAGGTCAGAGTACGGCGAAGCGAATGCTGAGCCGGAGAATGGCACGGCACGGGCTGGCCATGGTGGCGACCGTCCTGCTGGGAGGGTTCCTTTCGGCGGTGCTGGTGCGGCTGGCGCCGGGATTTGACGTGGATGAAGAGCAACTGGATCCGCACCTGAACTCTGCAAGTGTTCAGGCGTTGCGGCAGGCGCGGCTTGGGCAGCGAGACATTCTTCATTTCTATGTTCATTCCTTGCAACGCGCGATGCACGGAGATTTGGGAACCTCGATTTCGCTGGGGCAGCCGGTGACGATGTTGCTGCGCGAGCGAGTTCCGCTGACGTTGAACCTGGTGGGAATCGGCTTGCTGATGAGTTGGACGGTGGCGATGGCACTGGCGCTGAGCGCGGCGTGGATGAGAGTCGCGGCTTACGACGCGTTGACGACAGCAATCAGCGGAACGTTTCTCTGCATTCCGGCCGCGGTGCTGGCGTTGCTGTCGGTGTTGTGGAACGTTCCGGGAGCGCTGGCAATCGGGTTGATCGTGTTCCCTAACGTTTACCGGTATGCACGCAATCTTCTGGCGAAGGCGTACGGCTTGCCGCACATCATCACCGCGCGAGCGAAGGGGTTGAGCGAGTTGCGGATTTTGTTCTGGCACGTGGTTCCGGTGGCCGGGCCGCAGCTGCTGGCGGTGGCGGGAGTCTCGGTGAGTATCGCGGTGGGAGCGGCGATTCCGGTAGAGGCGCTGTGCGGTCTGGCGGGCGTTGGACAGCTGGCGTGGCATGCGGCGCTGGCGCGCGATCTGCCGTTGCTCATGAATATCACGATTCTCGTGACGCTGGTGACCTTGCTGGCGAATTCGAGCGCCGATGTGATCGGTCATATGTTGCGGGGCCAGGGAGCATGAGCACACAGCGCATGACTTTCTGGAGGAGGGCAGCGTGCGCCGTGCTGCTGCTCGTTGTTGGCTTGTCACTGGCCGCGAACTGGCTCGCTCCCGGTGGTTATGCGAAGCAGTATCGCGAAGCAGCGGATGCGGCTCCTTCGCGGGCGCACTGGCTGGGGACGGACGAGATTGGGCGGGACCGGTTTGCGCGCGTGCTCTATGGAACGCGGATTTCGTTGCTGCTGGCGCCGGCCGCGGCGCTGCTTTCGAGCTTGATGGCGGCGCTGGTCGGGGGCTTGGCGGGATATTTGGGCGGAGGTTGGGCGCGCGCCGCGATGGCGGTCACGGATTTGTTTTTATCGCTGCCGTGGCTATTCCTGCTGATTACGGTGCGGGCAATGATGCCGCTGAACCTATCGCCGCTGGTATCCGCGCTGGTGACGTTCTTGATGCTGGGACTGTTGGGTTGGACAAGCGCAGCGCGCGTGCTATGCACTTCGGCCGGATGGTTGCGGGATTCGGATTTTGTACGGCAGGCACGGGCGTCGGGCATCGGGGGAACGCGGTTGTTCTGGATCCATGTGCTGCCGAACCTGAAGCCGGTGCTGTACGCTCAGTTCTGGATCTCGATCCCGGCGTTCATTTTGAGCGAGGCGAATCTGGGGATTCTCGGGCTGGGCGTCGCCGAGCCGCTGCCATCGTGGGGAAGTTTGTTGAAGGAACTGGAAGGCCTGGTATCGGTGGGCGAAGAGCCCTGGAAGTTTGTACCGCTGGCGTTGCTGGTGTTGGTGGTAACGTCGTTTCAAATTCTGCTTTCAAAGCAGGATGAGGTGGCCGCATGAGAGGTCCTTTGAGCGCAATCGCGATTGTGGCTCTCACGGCCACTCTTGTCTGTATGGGGCAGGAAGCCCAGAAACCGGGCGGGCGCGTCATTCTGCCGAACCCGAAGCTGGTGCGGTGCTCGGCGCCGGATTGCTCTCAGTTGTGGGAGGACAAGGCTCCGAAGCCAGGAGACATTTATCCGATACGGATCGAGGTTGCGCTGCTGGGCAAGGCTTGTCCGTTTGGTCTGTCGGCGGTGTACGACAAAGCGGTCTCGTTTGAATATTTGCAGGCCGCGATTGAGACTCGGTACGGTAAGGGCACCGCGGAGCACTGGACCGAAGCGCCCTTGATGGTCTGGCATGTTGAGGACGGCGACTTCATGATCGTGCTGGATGCGGCAGACCAACGCATTGCAAAGGCGCGGCACGTGGATGTGGGAACGAAGGAGCTGTTTATTGACGACGCGCGCATGCCGACGGGTACGTGCAACTCACATTAAGGTTTCGGTTTCCGAGATTTTTCCTGGAGGTTGGCGATGATGGCAGTCCGATGGGGCAGGGCGATCGCAGTTTCGATGTTCGCCTTCACGATCCTGACAAAGCTGGCCGTGGCACAGGGCGAGTTGCGGTTTTGCCTGCATGCCGAGCCGAAAACATTTGATCCGCTGAAGGTGGAAGACGATGCCTCGGTGACGATTCGATACTTGACCGGCGGCGTGCTGGTGCGAATGGACCGGCAGACGCAGGCTCTGGAGCCGGAACTGGCACAATCGTGGAAGGTCTCGAAGGACGGGAAGCAGATCACGTTCAAGCTCCGCGGCGGGATTTCATTCTCTGACGGCACACCGTTCTCCGCGGAGGATGTGGCGTATACGGTCCAGCAACTGATGGATCCGGCGCTGCATTCGCCTACAGGGGATGCATTCCGCTCGGGACCGGGAAATGTGGAGACGAAGATCATTTCGCCGACGCAGATTTCGATCACATTTCCCGCGCCGGTAGCGGGGCTCGACCGGCAATTCGATCAAGTCGCGATTCTGTCGGCGCATTCTCCGAAAAAGGAAATGGCGGTTCTGGGGCCGTTCATGGTAGTGGATTACAAACCCGGGGCGACGGTCTTGTTGCAGCGAAATCCGAATTACTGGAAAACGGATGCGCAGGGACGAAAGCTGCCGTATCTGGACTCGATCCGGCTGGACATTCAGCCCAACCGCGATGTGGAAATGCTGCGCTTCAAACGCGGCGAGGTGGATCTGATCAACACTCTGGACAGCGAGTATTTCGACAAACTGGCGACGACTTCTCCGCAACTGGTGCACGATGCGGGGCCGTCTCTCGACAGCGAGCAGATGTGGTTTAACGAGGTGGCGAAGTCCCCGCTGCCGGGCTACAAGAAGAACTGGTTCCGGTCGGCAAATTTCCGGCGGGCGGTTTCGGAGGCGATCAATCGCGAGGACCTGGCGCGCGTGGTGTTTCGCGGACATGCGCAACCGGCGGTCGGGCCGATCTCGCCAGCGAACAAGTTCTGGTTCAACGCGAATCTGAAGGCGGAGAGCTATTCGCCGGAAACGGCGCTGAAGCGCCTGCAAGGCGATGGATTCCGGATGGAGAACGGAGCGCTGAAGGATAAGGACGGAAATGCGGTCGTGTTTTCGATTATCACCAATGCGGGAAACAAGTATCGCGAGCGCATGGCAACGATGATCCAGGAAGATCTGCAGAAGGTCGGGATGCAGGTGAATGTGGTCACGCTCGACTTCCCTTCCCTGATCGAACGCATGACGCAGACGTTTGATTATGAGGCGATCTTGCTAGGGTTGACGAATGTGGGGCTTGATCCGAACGAGCAGATGAATGTGTGGCTGAGTTCGTCGGAAAATCATCAGTGGAATCCGTCGGAAAAGAGTCCGGAAACCGTGTGGGAAGCGGAGATTGACAAGCTGATGCGGGCGCAGGCCTCGTCGGCCGATCCGAAGAAACGGAAGGAAAGCTTTGACCGCGTGCAGGAGATTGTAGTGGATGAAGCACCGTTCATTTATCTGGTGAACAAGAATGCGCTTTCAGCGGTCGCGGCGAATGTGCAGGGAGCGAGCCCGGTGATTCTGGCGCCGCAGACGTACTGGAACGTGGACCGGATGGGAATGAAATTGGCTTTCACGACCGAGGCGCAGAGCAAGTAAATACGTCCCCCGATCCAAGGCATCGGAAGTAGGAAAGGCTTGAATCACAAAGGCCGCGAGGGTCCACGAAAAGAAAATGAGTAGCACCTTTCAATCAGAGACTCTACTGTCGGTCCACGTCTCAATTCGCTATGGGGACAGACCGGCCGTGCTGCGCGAAGTCGAACTCGAGATGCGACGGGGCGAAGTGCTTGGACTGGTTGGGCAGAGCGGATCGGGCAAGAGCACGCTGGCCATGGCGATCCTCGGATTGCTCGATCGAAAGCGGGCACAGGAGCGGGGCGTGATCGAGTTTGAGGGTTGCGATCTGCTGAAGCTCGGCGAGCGGGAATTGCGCACGTTGCGCGGACGGAAGATCGCACTGGTGCTGCAGAGTCCGCAGTCGTCGTTGAATCCAGCGCTGAAGATTCGAACGCAGTTGAAGGAAACATGGCGGGCGCATGCGGGGGAACCGGACTGTGAGAGCGTGATCCGCGGAGCGCTGGAAAGCGTGAGCCTCCCGTCGAGCGAGGAATTCCTACGGAAGTATCCTTCTCAGATGAGCGTGGGCCAGGCACAGCGCGTGCTGATTGCGATGGCGGTGATGCATCGCCCGGCACTGCTGATTGCGGATGAGGCCACGAGTGCGCTCGATGTGATTACGCAGTCGGAGATCCTCGCGCTGTTTCGCGAACTGAACCGGAGTTCGGGAATGGCGATTCTTTACATCTCGCACGATCTAGCGTCGGTGGCGGGAATCTGCGACCGGATCGCGATTCTGCATGAAGGACAGATCGCGGAGTTGGGAACAACGGAACAGGTTCTGACACAACCTCGACATGAGTACACGCGGCGCTTGCTGGCAGCGATGCCGAAGATGCCGACGGTGACGCTCAGCAACAGCGCTGCTGCAGGAACCCGGTAGTCCCACCGAATTCCTTTCCACGCAACAATCTCAGATTTCGATTTCGGATTGCTGGTTCACAGAGCAGCGACTGAGATGACTCACGCTGTCTGGAATCCGTTCGTCACCCGCCCGGAAAACTTGGGTCATGGCACGTTCGGGGCGGGACATTGTGTCCCGTGCCCCGCTGGGCGGGACAGAGTGACCCAAGCGGAGCCGCTTCGCGTCTTTGATCCAACGTGTTTTCAATGAGTTAGACGCTGGCGATTGGTTGATCCCTTGCAAACAAAACAGTGGGTACGAAGCGCAATCTTTCCCCCCATGAAGAAAGAAGGGTGAGATTTTATGGTGCGTACGCAGAAGACGCAGAAACCCGGACGCGGTGAACGGCACAGCGCCGCGTGGGGCAAACGCCTGAGTCTGGTTGTCCTGTTGGCAACCGGGATGGCATTTGGACAGCGCGCGAACACTTTGACGGCACCGTCGCGAATCTCTTCGGAACTCTCCAGCCTTCTGGCAAAGGCGCATCAGGGAGCAACGAAGGGCCAGACGGTCAATGTGATTGTGCAGTACAAGGTCGTGCCGACGGCGTCCCATTACGCCACCATGCAGTCCCGCGGCGGCCTCTTGCATGCGAAGTTGCATATGATCAAGGGCGCAGCGTTTACGATTCCGGCGAGCGCGTTGCCGGCGTTGGAAGCTGATCCTGAGATCGTTTCGGTGACGGTCGATCATCCGATGCACGTGATGGATGATTTGACCAATGGCGCGACGGGCGTGGCTTCAGCCTGGAATGCAGGTTATACCGGAGCGGGTGTGGGCGTGGCCGTGATCGATAGCGGCATCAACGACAGCCATCCGGATCTGTGGAATTCGACGCAGAGCGCGTCGCGCGTGGTGTATCACCAGGACTTCACGGGAACAGCGACCTCCAATTCGAACGGCGGGAAATATGACTTGTACGGCCACGGAACGCATGTGGCCGGCATCATCGCGGGCAACGGCTATCTTTCGGGCGGACAGTATGAGGGCGTGGCGCCCGCAGCGAATCTGATCGACTTGCGCGCGTTGGATCAGAATGGTGCGGGCACGGACAGCACAGTGATCGCGGCGATCCAGGAAGCGGTCACGTTGCAGAAGACGTATAACATCCGGGTCATCAACCTTTCGTTGGGTCGCGGAATCTGGTCAAGCTATACGCAGGATCCCCTCTGCCAGGCGGTCGAGTCGGCGTGGAAGAGCGGAATTGTGGTGGTAGTGGCGGCCGGCAACTATGGCCGCCTGAGCGTGAACGGCAGCGACGGCTTTGGAACGATCACGGCGCCGGGCAACGATCCTTATGTGCTGACAGTCGGTGCAACTAAGAGCAACGGATCAGCGTCCCCGTCGGCAGAGACGAAGGCCAGCTACAGTTCGAAAGGGCCGACGACCTACGATCACGTGGTAAAACCAGACATTATGGCACCGGGCAACGACGTGGTTTCTCTGTCGGCTCGAGGAGCGACGCTGGAAGGGGCTTATCCGGCGGAACTGGTGACGGGAGACGACGGCAACAACGACTATTTCACGCTGAGCGGCACGAGCATGGCAACTCCCGCGGTCGCAGGCGCAGTCGCTCTGTTGCTCCAGGAACAGAGCACGCTCACCCCGGATCAGGTGAAAGCACGGCTGATGAAGACGGCCTACAAGATGGGTCTGACGTCGACCTCGGCGTTTGTGCCGCACTTGTCGCAAACTTTCACCGATTTCTACGATCTGTTCTCGGTGGGTTCCGGGCTGATCAATGTGCAGGCCGCGGTGGCCAACACGGATCTGGCGCCTTCCAACGTAGGTGCAGCGCTCTCGCCGACGGTAGTTTATAACCCCAATAACGGAACTGTTTCGCTGGTCTATGGAAACTCGGTTCTTTCGCCGAGTTCAGTGGTTTGGGGAACCTCGGTCGTATGGGGAACGTCGGTGGTGTGGGGCACATCGGAAGTCAGTGGCACGTCAGTGGTCTGGGGTGCCTCGCTGCCGTGGAACACGAATGCGTTGAGTGCGTTCAGCGTGGTTTGGGGCTCGAGCACGGGAACGGCCACCACCGCGTCGAGCGTGGTGTGGGGCGCAACTGCATCGAACGCCGACGCAGCATTCAATGACGCTGGAGATGATGAGCAATAGTCGCCGTGTAACTTTCAAAGAAAGGAGCGAGATCATGAATAACACACGGCGAATTCAAGCGTTCATCGGCACAATGACGCTAGCAGCGATCGGCACAGCCGGATATGCCGCACTCGCGAGCCACACGCTACACAGCTACTTCGCGTTTGCCATTCTTGTACTGGCGGCTGTCACCTCGCGGATGAGAGTCAAGCTACCGGGTATTAACGGCAACATGTCAGTTAATCTGCCGTTCCTGCTGCTGGCTGTGGTGAATCTGAGCGCTGCCGAGGCAATTGTGGTCGCCTGCGTTTCGACGGTCGTGCAGAGCTGGCCGCGGAAGGGCGCGAGATTCAACTCGCAGCAGATGATCTTCAACATCAGCATGATGGCTTTTGCCAGTTGCATGGCGAGCCTGATGATTCATGCGGGATGGCTGCATGCGATGCACTGGAATTCCACTACGCTGGGCCTACTGATGGCAACTGCCACGTTGTTTCTGGGGCAGACCGCACCGGTAGCCGGCATTGTAGCGGTGAGCGAGGGAAGAACGGCAGGCCAGATCTGGTGGAGCCTGGCGCATCTCTCGTTTCCCTATTACGTGGTCAGCGCAGGGGTAAGCACGATGGTGCAAACAGTCAGCTCGCACATGGGCTGGCAACTGGCGCTGGCGGCGTTCCCTGTGATGTATGGGATCCACCGCTCGTACCGGACATACTTTTCAAAGATGGCCGAGAGCCCTCGGACGGAGGTGCTGGTCCGAGCTGCGGCCGCTGGCAGGTAAGCGGTTTTCGTTGACTTGCGGAAGGGGTGGCTTTGCGGCGAAAGCTGCACGGGCCACCCCTCTTTTTGCGTCTCGATATTCGTCGTTAGAGATCTGGCTCGCGTTGGCGGTTAGTGCTGATTTCGGCGAAGGGCGTCGAGATGCTGCCGGGCTTCCGACATGCCGGGAGCCAGTTGCAGGGCGGCTTCGTAAGAGGCGATTGCAGCCGGAATTTGGCCTTTTTCCTCGAAGGCTCGGGCCAACCAGAAATCGGCTTGTGCGAGCGGTGCGATCTGAGCGGCGCGAGAAAGATCATTTACCGCGGAATCAAGATTCAGCTGGCGATACTCAACGATGCCGCGTCCAAGAAGGGCGTTCTGCTTGTCAGGATTGATTTGAAGCGCAGCGGAAAATTGTGCGAGGGCAGCATTCAGATCGCTCCCCTCCATTAACAGGAATGCGAGATTGGTGTGAGCCTGAGCGAGTTCGGTCGGGTCTGAACTGTATTTGAGAGCGAGGTCGTACTCACGCAGGGCCGCGTTGCGATGGTTTTGCTGCTGTTCAAGCACGCCGAGATTGTAGTGTGCCGTTGAAAGTTGAGGTATGTATGAGGTGGCTGCCTCGAAGTGGGGGAAGGCGAGATCGGGCCTTCCCATTTGCATGAGCGCGGCACCGAGATTGTCTTCCGCGATGCCATTGTGGCTTGTGACCTGGAGTGCGTGCGAAAACAGGGTGTAGCTGTTGCGCCAATAGCTGATTTGCAGAAACGCCATCGAAGCGTAGGCGATCAGCGCTGCGGCCGCGATTGCGGATTGCGCAGGAGGGGAAAGATTCAGCAGAGCAAACAATTCAGCACCTCCCCAGACAGCGACGATGAAGAGACCGATGAAGGGCAAGTAGGCGTAGCGGTCGGCCATGGCTTGGCGTCCGACTTGCACGACGCCGATCATGGGAATCATGGCGATGAGATACCAGAGCCAACCGGTGAGCAGAAAGCGGAACCGGTGGCGATAGAGCCACGTGAGAACGGTGATTGCGATGAGAAGCAAGGCCGCAGCCGCGACCTTCCACGGCGGCAGCGAATTTTCCGGGTGCGGGTAAAAAACCGCCAAGCCCGAGGGCCAGACTCCCTTCGCGAGATAAACGACATAGGAATAGATTGCGTTTTCGACGCGAACGCCGAGCGGCAGCACTTCGCTGGATCCCAGCGCTCCTCCTGCGTGCTGGGCGTAAAGCGTGATCCAGGCGCTGGCGGCCGATAAAGCAAAGAACGGAATCTTCTCGGCGAGTAGTCGAAGCAGCTTTCCGCTGGCAAGAGATTCCTCTGAACCCTCTGGTTCAAATCGATGAAGCGGCCAGTGGTCCCAGAGCAGAAACAGGACGGGCAGAGTGATGACCATCGGCTTGGCAGCGAGTCCCAGCGCGAAGAGTGAGACGACCACAGCGTAGCGGCTAAGCGTTCTTCCACTTGCGTACGATCCATAGGCAGCGAGCGCGAGCAGCAGAAAGAACATGGAGAGCAGCGACTTGCGCTCTGCGACCCAAGCTACACTTTCCACGTTCAAAGGATGAACCGCAAACAAGGCTGCTACGAGGGCGCTGCGGAACCGCGATCCGGTTGCTCTACTGAGAACGAAGAACAGCAAAACCACGTTGAGAGCGTGAAACAGGACATTGATCGCGTGATGGCCTTGAGGATTAACGCCAAAGAGTCGCACGTCGGCCATGTGGGAAACCCAGGTAAGCGGGTGCCAGTTGGCTTCCACGGTTGCGGTGAAGGCCCACAGGATGTTTGACCAGGAAAGTCCGTGCAGAACGTGCGCATTCGCGGTGACGTACGCGGGATCGTCATAATTCACGAAATCACTGCGGAGAGTCGGGGAATAAAGGATCAGGGTGGCGAGAAAAAGAATCACCGAGAGTGCGAGGGGCGAACGAAGGCGAGAAGATGGCGGGTCGTTCTGGCTTGCGGATTCTCCGAGACGAGTCATGGATCTTGACGTCATCGATCGCGAAACTAACTGCTGTGCGAGGGCGCGTCTTCATAGTGAGGGATGCGGACGAAGGAAGCAACGGGACGTAGACGAAAAGGCACGGTCCCCACACGATGGAACCGGATCCTGCTACTTGGCGATCTGACCGCGACGGCGAGCTTCTTCGCAGGCCTGAACGGGATCGCGGCCAGTGACTTCCTTATACCAGGCGGGATGGAAGGTCCACGCCCAAGCTTCGCTGACGGCGCCGCGGATCATCGACTGGAATGTTCCGGGCTCACCGATAGTGCTGAGATAAATATGGATGAAGATTCCGCCCAGCATAATGAGGGCGGAGACGTCGTGCAGAATGTAACTGACGGCGACGGCCCAGCGTCCGAAAGTGCGGGCGCCCACCCAGAGAATGATTCCAGTGATGAGGTAGACGGCGCAACCAGCAACGATCTCCCAGAATTGGACTTTCTGACCGGCGTTGAAGAAGCCGGTGTCGGGCCGGTCCATTTTTTCTTTGCCACCGACGATTCCGCCGATGTTACGCATCCAGTGAGTATCGGCGGAGGTCCAGATCATGGGTTTGATCCAGTTGAGGGTTTGAAGTCCGAAGAAAATGACGAATGCCAAACCGAACCACGGATGCATTTCGCGCGCGAGCGCGCCTCCGCCGAAGATGGGAGTGAACCAGCGGAACAGCCACGGCAGATAAATGCCGAAGCCGGAAAACAAAGCCAGAAAGAAAAAGAGAGCGACCATCCAATGCAGAAAGCGGGTGTAGACGCGATGACGCAGCAATTCGCCTTCGTAGACCTCGGTCTGACCGATCTGATCGAAGGCGCGCCGTGCATGATCGTCGAAGCGATCAATCACCGTGGACATCGGGGCCCTCCTTCTTGAGCGGAGGTTGCGGCTGCGGCAAGCGCGGTCCGATCGCGACGTAATGCAGGAGGACTCCGACCAGTCCGAACAATGCGAAGGTCCCGAGAACCGGCTTGAAGAGCCATTTCCAGACAGTGTAGCTCCAGGGGATGACTGGATTCTTGGGCAGGCCGCCATAGCGCTCGGGATCGGTCGCATCGTGCAAGACGTAGAGGACGTGCGTGCCGCCGATCGACTGGGGATCGTAGACACCGGCATTCTGGAATCCGAAATTCTCACGAAGTTGTTTGGCGCGCTCTTCGGCAATGTATTTCATATCGTCTTTCGTGCCGAACTTCAGGCAGCCGGTGGGACACGCCTTGATGCAAGCGGGTTCCAGGCCCTGACCGACGCGGTCGGAGCAGAGCGTGCACTTATAGACTTTCTTGGTGGCGGGATTAAATTTCGGGATGTCGAAGGGACACCCGGAGACGCAAAACTCGCAGCCGATGCAGTTTTCCTGCTGGAAGTCGACGATGCCGTTCGTGTATTGCACGATCGCGCCGTCCGCGGGGCAGGCACGCAGGCAGCCGGGATCGGCGCAATGCATGCATTGGTCCTTGCGCATGAGCCACTGCACCGTGCCGTCTTCGCGCTGGTGCTCGTTGAACTTGATCAGGTTCCAGAAATTCCAGCGGGTCGACGGCATGGTCTGGTAAGTGTTGTCGAAGCTGGTCGGACTGAAGGGCATGTCGTTCCACTCGACACACGCGACCTCGCAGGCTTTGCAGCCGATGCAGATGGTCGTGTCGATCAGCTTGCAGACTTCCGCCTGGCGCTGGACGTCGAAACCGGGGGATAGCCCGGAGTGTCCCGAGATCTGCCTGGTCTGAAGTGTCTTGCGGTCACTCATGCTTGGTTCTCTGTCTCTCGCAGCTCGGTGCGCTATACCTTCTCGATCTTCACCAAAAATCCTTTGAACTCCGGCGTGTATGCATTCGGGTCAATCGCGGTCGGAGTCAACTGATTGGCCAGAGTCTTAGCCGTCTTGCCTTCATCCTCGGCAATGCCGCGGAATCCCCAATGAATGGGAATGCCAACCTGAAACATTTCCTTGCCGTCAATTTTCATGGGGCGGATGCGGCGCGTGACCATCGCCTTGGCGATGTAGTGGCTGCGCGCGCTGGTCACCTTGACTTTCTCTCCACCACGAATGCCCATCCGGTCAGCCAGTTCCGCTGGAACTTCCACGAACGGCTCAGGCACAAGTTGCACGTTCATGGGATTGTTCTTGGTCCAGTAGTGATAGTGCTCGGTCAGGCGGTACGTGGTGCAGATGACGTTGAAGCCCTGGTCGACGGTGCCGTATTTGTCGAGGTCGGTTTTGTATTTCTTCACGACGGGATTGTTTGACTGATTGGGGTGCAGCGGATTTGCGATTGGACTTTCAATGGGTTCGTAGAATTCGGGGAACGGGCCGTCGGCCATGGCTCCGAGAGGAACGAACAGACGCCCAATGCCTTCGGGATTCATGATGAAGGGCCCCATGTGATCCTTGGGTTGGGAATCAGGCTTGAAGTCGGGGACGTCGACTCCAGTCCAGGTTTGTTTGGCTTCATCCCACCAAACCTGACGGCGGGAGGGATCCCACGGCTTGCCGTTCACGTCGCAGGAAGCGCGGTTGTAGAGGACGCGGCGATTCATGGGCCAAGACCAAGCCCAGTTCGGATAAATGCCGAGACCGGAGGGATCGTCGGTGCCGCGGCGTTGGGTCAGTGCACCGGCTTCGGTCCACGAGCCGCAGTAGAGCCAGTTGCCGGAGAGAGTTGTGCCGTCGTCTTTCAACCAGGAGAAACCCGGAAGCTGCTGGCCGGCCTTGAGGGTGACGTTTGTCTTCGGATCGGTGAGATCGGCGAGCGCCTTGCCGTTGATCTCTTTGGCGACTTCGGTAAGTGACGGGTTATAGGGATTGGTGTAGGCGAACGAGGCATTGAGAATGGGATCGGGGAATTTGCCGCCATCTTTGTGATAGAGCTCGCGAACTTTCAAGAAAATTGTCGCCAGGATTTCCTGATCGAGCCTGGCTTGTCCCGGCGGCGGCAGGGCAACGTTTTTCCATTGCAACCAGCGGGCAGAGTTCACGAAGGTTCCGTCTTTCTCCGCAAAACCGGCGCCGGGCAAGCGATAGACAGTGGTATTGATCTGCTTCATCTCGTCGGTCGAGATGCCGGGGGCACGCCAGAATTCGCTGGTCTCATCGGGATAGATTTCGCAGACGACGAGCCAATCAGCTTTTTTCAGAGCGTTGATATTTTTTTCGGAGTCGGGCCCGATCATGACGCCATTCATGCCGAAGGCGAAGAGGCCCTTTACCTTGCCTTCGTACATGTCGTTCCAGAGATTGACCCAGGAGAAATTGCGATCGATCTTCGGGAGATAATGGAATGCATAGTCGTTGTCTTTGGTCGCGGCAGCGCCGTACATTGCTTTCAGGAATGAGACAGCGAACTTGGGAGTGTTCGACCAGTAATTGAAAGATTCCCAAGGATCGGGCTTGGCCGGAGCGGGAGTGGTGCGCTTCAGATACGTTGCTAGGTCGGTGTCGGAGGGATTCGGCATCTTCAGGTAACCGGGGAGGATGTCGAAGATTCCCGCCATATCGGTTGCACCCTGAATGTTGGAATGGCCGCGCAGCGCGTTCACGCCCCCGCCGGCGCGTCCGATGTTGCCCATGAGGAGCTGGAGCATGGCGGCGGTGCGGATAATCTGCGTGCCGAAACTGTGCTGGGTCCATCCGACGGCATAGATGATGGTGGCGACTTTCTTCATCTCGCCATCTTTTCGAACAGAGGTGAAGAGATCGGCAGCCTTCAGGAATTGCTCCTGTGGAATGCCGGTGATGCGCTCCACCATTTCCGGGGTGTAGCGCTCGTACTGCTTCTTCAGGAGTTGAAAGACGCAACGCGGATGTTGAAGAGAAAAGTCGTATGCAATTTTGCCAGGGAGTGTAGGCGCCGGAGGGGCGGCGGATTTGGCAGCCCGCTCATACTGTTGAGCGGGCGTGGGAGCGACCGGCTTTCCGGTTAGATCCCCGCCTTCCTCGTAATTCCACGTCGTCTTGTCGTAAACCTTTTTCTCCGCATCGAATCCGGAATACAGCCCATCGTCCGGCAACTTGAAACCGTCTTTGATCACGAACGCCGCGTTGGTGTAGTTGACGAGATAATCGTGCGCGATGCGGTTGTTCTCGATGGCGTAGCGGATCAGTCCGCCCAGAAACGCAATGTCCGACCCAGCGCGAATCTGCAGATACAAATCCGCTGTTGCCGCCGTTCGCGTCAGCCGCGGATCGACCACGATCGTTTTCGCATTCCGATGCAGTTTGGCTTCAATCGCCCATTTGAAGCCGCAAGGATGGTTTTCCGCCGGGTTGCCGCCCATGATCAGCATCAAGTCGGTGTTCTTGATGTCGATCCACCCGTTCGTCATCGCTCCGCGTCCGAATGTTGGCCCCAAACTGGAGACCGTGGGGCCGTGTCAAACCCGGGCCTGGTTTTCCAGGTAGCAGACCCCCAGGCTGCGCATGGTCTTGACGACCAGATAATTGAATTCGTTGGTATCGGTGCAGCCGCCGGTGAAGCCGATGCTTTCACAGCGGTTGATGGTATGGCCAGAGGCGTCTTTTTCAAGGAAGCTGTCGTCGCGAGTCTTTTTTACCTTCTGCGCGATTTCGGCGTACGCCTGCTCCCACGAAATGTCTTCCCAATCCGTCGCCCCCGGCCGCCGTACCTGCGGCTTCAGCAGCCGTCGGTCATTCAGGATGTCCTGCTCGAGCGACGATCCTTTCGGGCACAGCGTGCCGCGATTAATGGGATGATCCGGATCCCCCTCCACATGCACCACCTGCGGAATCGCGTTCTTCGCCCTGTCACCCAACGTGTAGATGATGATGCCGCAGCTTACCGAGCAATATGGACACGTGCTCCGGGTCTCGCTCGCTCGCGAGATTTTCAGGCTTTGGGTTTGGGCGTAGACCGGAGTGAGGTCAAATCCGAGAGTCGACAGCCCCGCTCCACCGGCGATTGCGCCTTTGAGAAACGTCCTGCGGGAGAATTCCATCAAACCCTCCTTCGCACGGCTTCGGAGACCGCGTACACCTTCCGGAGTGTGATGTGATTACGGAGGTTGAAGGTTGCGGCCGTTTTGCGCCCACGCCCGAACGGCCGAGTCGAATCCAAACTGATTTCGGGAACTATAACGCTGCCTCCCGGCGGAGTCAAATGCTCCGGCTGGCGCGCAGCGCTTCAGCGCTGCGGTAACCCAGCCTGCCTCTGGAAGAACCCCAACGCTGTCTCCGCAAACAGCGCGGCGGCACCGATGAAGACGGGCCCGTGATTCCCGTTCGGCACGACCCACAATTCCGACTGCGGAATCGCCCGATACATTTCCACGCCCATCTCGATCGGATAGAGAAAATCCCGGTCGCCATACACGATCAGCGTCGCCGCTGTGATCTTTGCCAATGCCGCCGCGTCAAAATTCATGTCGTCATAGCTCTCCGCCATGTCCCGCTGCCACTGCCACAGCGCCCGGATCTGCTCATCTCCTAGTTTGTGTCGCGTGCGCATAGTTTCCCACTCGGCTTCCGAATGGCTATCAACCGAAATCTCCCGCATGATCTTCCTCGCCTGCTCGGGGAAATGCATCGTCGCGCTCACCACCACCATGGCCTCCAGCCGCCCCGGTTGCATCGTCGCCATGTGCAGCAGGATATTTCCGCCCATGCTGATCCCGATGGCCCGGCATCTTCTAATCCCGAGATGGTCGAGCAGCGCCAGCATATCCAGAGCGCACTGCCGATGCGTAATTGTCTTTTGCGGATTCGTCGATCGCCCGTGGCCGCGTGCGTCCGGTGCGATCAGCATGAAATGTTTCAGAAGTTGATCACGCCCCGCATAGGCCCAGTTTTCATGGCATCCTCCGCCACCATGCAAGAGGAGCAGGTAATCTCCTTCTCCTTCGATCTCGCAGAAGAGTTCGATCCCGTTGACCGCCACATTTTCGGCTCTCATGCCGTGCATTATGGCGGCCCAGTGCGAGACAAACAATCTTGGAAATGTGCGTGATACAATAGACACTCCATCGACAGCAACTGGCGCATGCCGCCCGTGACCCTACTCTCTCCGTGGCAGCGACATATTCAGCGCGCCAACGAGCTTTCCCGGCAATATTCATTCGCAGCAGAAATTCTCGGCTTCTACATCCACGTCGCCGGGTTCCAGGAGGAACTGCATCGCCGTCTGAGTGCTGACTCTGCGCTGGCTTCCTTCGGCCACGAACTCAGCCCCAAGGTGCTCTCCGAACTCATTGTGGAATTTGATTCGTTTCTATCGATAGCAGAAAAGCGCGGCCCGGACGAATTAGCTCGGATCAGTTGTGAGCTTCGCAGCCGCGGCGAAAACTTCTGGCGCGACCTGCTTGCTGGTACGTGGGCAAGTCCGTCCGTATCCGACGCCCCCGGTTTCCTGGCACTCGTTTTTCTCCAGCCTCTTGCCGAATTGTTGCGCTCCCGCGCGACCGCGCTGGCCGAGCGCCACACGTACGCGTTTTGTCGATTCTGCAACCGCAGACCCGTCGTCGGAGTCCTTCGCCAGATGGGCGAGGGCGCCGCCCGTTCTCTCATCTGCTCCTTCTGTCTCGCTGAGTGGGACTTCCGCCGCCTCATCTGCCCTGCCTGCAACGAAGAAAACGACCAGAAGTTTTCCGTCTTCACCTCCGGTGATTTCGACTACATCCGCATCGAGTGCTGCGATACCTGCAAGACCTATATCAAAACCATCGACCTCACCAAAAATGGCCACGCCGACCCCATCGTCGACGAACTTGCCTCCGCGCCGCTCGATCTCTGGGCGCGCGACCGCGGATACGCCAAGCTGCAGAGCAACCTGATGGGGATGTGAGCGCGGTTGTTACGGCCTCGGGTCGCGGGTCATCTGACCATCGAGCATTCGCCAGAGACCGAGCGGATTCGAGTTTCTTAGTTCATCTGGCAGAGCGCCGTCGGGAAATCCCTGATAACAGACGAGGCGGGTGAAGCGGAAAATCGCCTGAGTTCCGACGGAAGTAGAGCGGCCATCGGAAGTGGAGGGATATGGGCCTCCGTGAACCATCGCGTGAGTAACTTCCACACCCGTGGGAAATCCGTTGAAGACAAGGCGGCCGACCTTGTTTTCGAGAATCGCGATTAGGTCGGCAAAGTCGTGAAGATCCTGCTCGGTGCCATGAATGGTCGCGGTGAGATGGCCTTCGAGCGAGCGGGCAATCGCCAGAACTTGATTGCGCGTGGAGTGGCGAACGAGAAGAGTTGTGGGGCCGAAGATCTCAGACTCGAGATCTGAGTTCATGAACGCCGACGCATCGGTCTCGAAGAGAGCAGAACCGGCGCCGAAGCCAGCCGCAGATTGGGTACCCTGCGCGGTCAGTTGCACGGTCGCATCGTTCTTGCGATCTGCAATCGCGGAACCGTAGGAAGAGTGAATCGCCTTCGTGAGGAGATGGAACGGCGCCGATGCGTCGACGAGTTGATGCAACTTAGCGAGGAATGATTCTGCAGCTGGGCCTTGCGGAAGAAACACCATGCCGGGCTTGGTGCAGAACTGTCCGGCTCCGAGGGTAAAGGAGGCGTGGAGTCCAGCGGCAATGTCTTCGGCGCGCTCGCGTAGAGCGCCGGGCAAGATGAAAACGGGATTGGTGCTGCTCATCTCGGCATAGAAAGGAATCGGCTCAGGGCGGGAAGCGGCAACGTCCATCAAAATTCTACCGGCGGTGCGCGATCCGGTAAAGCCACCGGCCTTCACGAGAGGATGCCTCATCAAGGCAGTGCCGATCTCAGAACCGCTCCCAAAGAGAACTGAGAAGACGCCTTCCGGCAGGCCACGTTCGCGGACGCTCTCCTGCACGGCGCGGCCGACAAGTTCGCTGGTGCCAGGATGTGCGGCGTGTGCTTTCACAATGACGGTGTTTCCACCAGCAAGAGCGGAAGCCGTATCGCCGCCGGCGACCGAGAATGCCAACGGAAAATTACTGGCACCGAAGACAACGACTGGGCCAAGCGGGCGAAGCATGGAACGAATATCCGGCTTGGGAGCAGGCTTGCGATCAAGATCGGCGCGATCGATGCGTGCGTTGACCCAGGAACCCTCCTCGGCGACTTGAGCAAAGAGTCGAAGCTGGGCGCAGGTACGCGCAGTTTCACCCTGCAGGCGTGCAGCCGGTAGAGCGGTCTCTTGACCGGCACGCTGGACGATGTCGGCGGCAATCGATTCGATCTTCTCGGCAATCTTGCGCAAGAATGCGCCACGGTCGCGCCCTGAGACGCGCTGATACGTCTCGAAGGCCTTCGCAGAGAGTTGTGCTGCGAGTTCGACTTCCTCCGCAGTCGCTGGAAGGAAGCCCGGTTGCAAGCGCTGGCCCGTGGTCGGGTCTGTGGCGTACGAAGCCGCCCCGACGCCTGCGCCCTCCCGAAAACCGATTAACGACCGACCTGAGAGTTTTGCCATCGAAGCTAACATTATTTCACTTCCTGTCGAGTTCAAATCTGGTCGGACTCATTTCATGTTTGGCCGCGCGTAAGCGTCACCAGTTGCGAACGGAATTGCAAGGCGCTGCGAATCATCTAAGGCAGCGAGATTCTCAACGCGTACGGGGAAGATGGGCGGTCGAACTGAATCCGGCCTCCAATTGAAAAGGAATTCGGATGCCGGGCCGCAGATCCTTCCCTGACATGGGCCCATTCCGCAACGCGTATGCAACTTCGCCGCACGCCAGGAGGCATGATTCCGCAGACGGGAAAAGGGAACATCTTCGCATCGGCAAACAAAAGTTTCAGGGGACGGCAGATGCTTCAGTTCGTCGCGCAGACGAAATGTTCGATCCAGAACGCGTGCGAAACGTCGAGCCCTTTCTCGCTGACGAAATAATTGGGCACTCGCCGCATGACCGGAGGCGGCGAGACCGGCAATCTGGCCTTCGGCAAGCGCCAAGTCAACGCCTCCGATCGCCGTTGGTTCACCCGCGCAGAAAATGTTGCTGATGGAAGTCTGCTGGAGATCATCCACGTGTACGAAGCCTTCGTGGATCCGGCAACCGAGGAGTAGTGGCAGCTCGATATTGGGAACGAGATGAAATCCGCAGGCCAGATAGTCGCACGGAATGTCTTGTGATTTTCCAGAACGCGAAATTGTGACAGTCTCAAGCTGGTTTTGACCGTGAGCCGCGAGCGGCCAACTGTTTGCGGCGAAAGAAACGCCGGCGAGTTCGCCCGTGAGTCGTAGTGCCTGTGAGATCTTAGTCGGCTCACTCACCAGCGCGGTTGCGAAACCCGCCAGTCTGCTCCACGGTGCTTGCTCGCAGAGGACGGGAACTTGGGCGCCGTGTTTGCGTAAATAGGCTGCCACGGCCAGGAGCAACGGGCCGGTTCCGGCCACGACGACGCGCTTGCCTCGGATCGGGAGACCCTGCTTCACCATCGCCTGCAAGCCTCCAGCGCCCAGGACGTTGGGAAGAGTCCAGCCGGGAAAAGGCAGAAATCTCTCGCGGGCTCCAGTCGCCACCACCAAGTTCTTGTATCGCAGCTCGCAGAGCTCGTGGTCGGATTCCGCCAACAAGACGCCCGCAACCGGCTGATCAAACACTCGCTTGCCGGGCAGAGTGAAGACCGCGGCGTCGCGCAGGCGCTCGCGCCACTTCGAGGCCGATTCATCCTGTTGGTCAGAGCCTCCGCGCCAGATCTGCCCGCCGAGAGTTGAATTGTCGTCGACGATTCCGACGCGGACACCGCGTTCCGCCGCGCGGACGGCGGCCGCAATACCGGCGGGGCCCGCACCGATGACGAGAACATCGAAGCTGTGCGCGCTACTCATCAGTCTTCACTCATCCGTTCTTACGTCCATGCCGGATTCGCAGAGAATCTGGCAACTGCGGGAATGCGGAATTCCGTTCACGACGGCGCGACATTCAAAGCAGATGCCCATGCCGCAGAACGGACCACGGGGTTCACCGGTCACTGAAGTGCGGCACGTATGCCCAGCAATCATCATAGCGACTGCCACGGTTGTACCTGATGGCACGGAAACTGGCTTGCCGTTCACGACAACGCTGACCGGACTAGGCATGCGCACATTCCTTTGCAGTACGTGAGGGGAGATAGGGCTCAACAGGAATCTGCGGATGAGAGCCGGCAATCTGATCGACAAGGATCCTCGCAGTTGCGAGCGAGGTGGTGATTCCCAAGCCCTCATGCCCGGTTGCGAGGAATAAAGACTTGTCGGGCGGCCAGGGGCCTATGAGCGGCAACTTATCGGGAGTGGCGGCGCGGAAGCCGGTCCAGGTGCGGACTGCCGACAGTGATCCGAGTGCAGGCATGTAGAGACGGGCACGTTGCAACATGCGGGTGAGAATGTCGTGGTCGACATCTCTGTGCTCCGCGCCGTATTGCCGTGATGAGCCAATCAGAATCTGGCCTGTCTGACGCGGCTGAACGTTGAAAGCGACGGAATCGCTGGTAACCGAGTGAGCGCTCTTCAAGTAGCCGAGTTCGACGAGCTGATGGCGGAGGAAACCGGGATAGCGATCGGTGATGACCAGATGGCCTTTGCGCTTCTTGATTTCGATCCCCGGTATGAGTTCGGATGAAGAGGCGCCAGCCGCAATCACAATCAGGGCCGCGCTCATTTGCGCGCCGTCCGACAAGCCGACCTGACCGTGACCAGTCTGCACGGCTGAAGCGCCGAGTCGAAGAGTCGCGCCGCGTTGCTGTGCGCGTCCGATGAGAAAACGGGCGGCGCACGGAGGATAGAGGACTGCGTCTTCGGGAACGAGCAGGCCGCCCTCCATGCCACTACGCAAGTTGGGTTCAAACTGCTGGAGAGCTTTTGCATCGAGAACCTGGGTGGGAACGCCGCGGCTGGCGTAATACTCGTTTTTGCGCTGAACTTCGGCCATCTCTTCTTCGTCGGCTGCGGCCCAGATTGTGCCACATTGTTCATACTCAACATCTTCCGCAAGCTGCGGTCGCAAGGCCTGCCACAGTTGCTGCGAGTAGCGGGTCAGCGCGAACTGGGCGTCGGAATCGTCCATGACGACGATGTGGCCCATGCCGGCGGCAGTGGCGCCGCTGCCAACGACCTCGCGATCGACGATAAGAACGCGCATCCCGCGAGCGGCAAATTCGTCGGCACAGGCGGCGCCGACGATTCCGGCGCCAACAACGATTACATCGTAGGCGGATTGGTTCATGGCCAATGAATCAGGCGCGAATTCCCATGCAGAGCGGGTCGCGAGGATTGAGCACCAGATCTGCTTCGGAGTTCACGAATGCCAATCCTTTGATGCTCGGATAGACCTTGCCTTCGCGCACTTTCACGCTCCCTTCAAAAACGCTCCCGACAATGCTTTCCTGTCGCCAAGTTTGACCTTCTTTAATCTTCCCGTCAGCATAGAGACAGGCTAATTTCGCGCTCGTGCCCGTGCCGCAGGGAGAGCGATCGTAGGCCTTACCGGGACAAAGCACGAAATTCTTGCTGTTGACCCCACGGATTTGAGAAGGCGCATAGAGTTCGACGTGGTCAATCTCTTTGCCGTCGTCGCCCGCGATGCCCCCAGCATGAAGCGCCTGCCGGATGGACCATGTAAATGAAGTGAGCTGGTCGACATTGCGGAGGGCCAATTCCATCTCGTGTTGGTGGACCAGGAAGAACCAGTTGCCTCCCCAGGCAACGTCTCCGCAAACAACACCATAGCCGGGCACGTTCACCTCTACATTCGCGGCGCGACGGTAACTGGCGACATTGTGAACCGTCACCTCGCCGCTGTCGTGCAGGATGGCAGTGACAGTTCCGACCGAAGTTTCGATGCGATGCTCGCCGGCGTTGATGCGCTTCATGTACGCCAATGTGGCGACCAGACCGATGGTGCCGTGCCCGCACATACCCAGATAACCGACATTATTAAAAAAGATGACGCCGGCGGCGCATGCGGGATCGACGGGGTCGCAGAGCAGTGCACCCACCATCACATCAGAGCCTCGGGGTTCGTTCACGACGGCGGAGCGAAAGTCGTCATGCTCTGCGCGGAAGCGTTCAAGCCGAGCCGACAACGAGCCGGTGCCGAGATCCGGACCTCCGCTTACGACGAGCCGCGTGGGTTCGCCACCAGTGTGGGAATCGATGACGCGGACTCTTCGCGATTCAGTCTGCATGATCCGGCCTATATCGCTCCGAAGCGATGTACGACATGTTATGTCGGTCTTGAGACCGCGTGAGGATGGCCCTCCTCGCGAGTATAGCGCGTGTTACAGGATGCCGGCATCCCGCGTGGCGAGAGTAAGACATCGAGCAGCCGCTTCTCATTGGGCTCGTGGCCGAAATCGCCGGAAAACGTTGCAGCGTGTCAGCCGGAATCGGATCGGATTCGAGGGCGAAAAAATTGGGAGGGAGAATCTTTGACAAAGCAGTCGGGGTTCGATTAAATGGGCGCTTGCGTAAACGTTTACACTAGGTGATCCAACAGGAGGCGCTTTCCTTTTCAATGTTAGTCAAAACACTGCGCGAAGAAGTGCTGGAAGCAAACTTGGAACTGGTTCGGCGCGGACTTGTCCTCTACACTTTCGGCAATGTGAGCGGGATGGATCGCAGCGAGGGGTTGGTTGCGATCAAGCCCAGCGGTGTTCCCTACGAGGAGCTGACGGCGGCACACATAGTGGTCTCTGATCTCAGCGGAAAAATCGTGGACGGCAACCTTCGGCCGTCGTCGGACCTGCCGACCCATCTGGAGCTGTACAGACATTTTCCCAACATCGGCGGGGTAGCGCACACGCACTCGGAATATGCGACTGCATGGGCACAGGCCGAAACGGCGATTCCCTGCTTCGGGACTACGCATGCGGATTATTTTCACGGGCCGGTACCCGTGACGGGACGGCTGAGTGCATCTGAGATCAAAGGTGACTACGAACTGGAAACTGGCACCGCAATTTGCCGGACATTTGCGAAGCTCGATCCGGACGCAATTCCGGCGGTGCTGGTAGCCGGACACGCTCCTTTTTGCTGGGGTGGGAATGCAGCGGAAGCTGCGCACAATGCGGTAATTCTAGAATATGTGGCGCGGATGGCGTGCCATACGTTATCGATCAACCGTGAATCCCGGCCACTGGCGCGCGAACTACACGATAAACATTTTCTACGCAAGCATGGCCGGAACGCCTATTACGGACAGGTCAAGTCATGAATCCTGCTCTACTCATGTTGAGTTCGTCCACGCTGGTGCATCTGTCGCCAGTCGATCTCGTGATCATAGTTTTCTACTTCGCGCTGGTACTGGCGATCGGGCTCTACCTGAAGGAGCAGGCTAATACCGGCGAAGATTTCTTTATGGCGGGCCGGGAAATGACGGCGTGGGTAGCAGGCCTGGCGTTCCTGTCGGCGAACCTGGGCTCGCTCGAATTGATGGGATGGGCGGGCAACTCCTATAAATACGGGATTCTCGCCGCACACTGGTATTGGATCGGCGCCATCCCCTCGATGTTATTTCTAGCGCTGATCATGATGCCGTTTTATTACGTTTGCAAGACGCATTCGGTGCCGGGTTACCTCAAGCTGCGTTTCGGTCAGGACAGTCAGACGCTGTCTTCGATTTCGTTTGCACTGATGACTGTCCTGATGAGCGGCATCAATATGTACGCGATGGCGGTTGTTATGAAGGTCGTCCTGGGGTGGGACATCAACGTCAGCATCCTGGTGTCGTCGGTGACTGTGGCCATTTACGTTGCGCTTGGCGGGTTGCGGTCGGCGATCTTCAACGAAGTGCTGCAATTCTTCCTGATCTGGGCCGGTGCGTTGCTGATTCCAATCCTTGGGTTGATCGAAGCAGGCGGCTGGAGTGGATTGCAGGCAAAGATTCTGCAGAATTTGACCGAACAACAGGTGGCGAATCCCGGCTCGTACACACATTTGTGGTCCACGCTGGGGAACTTCAGCAACAACCCCATGGGAATCAATTGGGCGGGAATCGTATTCGGACTGGGTGCGGTGATCGCGATGGGCTATTGGACGACTGACTTCCTCGTCGTGCAACGCGTTTTGTCGGCAAAGGATCTGCGATCGGCGGAACTCGCGCCCATCATCGGTGCCGCCTTCAAGATGATGGTTCCGTTCATCGTTATCCTGCCAGGTCTTCTGGGCCTGGCGCTGTTGCGAGATCAGAGTGGTCATCTGCTGCGGCTTGTGCCCGCCAATATTGCGTGGTCAGACGCCGGACAGGCACAGGGGTTGCACGGTTATGACGAAGTCTTGCCGCTGATGTTGGCGCGTTACTGCGGCCCTGGTTTGCTCGGTCTCGGCATCACCGCGTTGATTGCCGGGTTCATGTCCGGAATGGCCGGAAATGTCAGCGCATTCACCACGGTGTGGACCTACGACATCTACGGAGCGTTGATCAACAAGAACGCAACTGACGAAGCCAAAGTCAGTATGGGCCGATGGGTCACGGTCATCGGCGTGGGAATCAGCATTGGCACCGCGTATCTGGTGATGCACGCGCAGAGCATTATGGATTACGTCCAGGCGCTCTTCAGTTTCTTCATTGCGCCGCTGTTCGGCACGGTCATTCTGGGAATGCTGTGGAAACGTGCCACGAAGGCTGGAGGGTTCTGGGGATTGCTCGCAGGCACGCTCTCATCGGTGGGGATGTACGCCTGGGGAAAACTGGACCCCGCGTCGGTACGCTATCTTGCGCTTTCGGATAAAGCTCAAGACCAGGCGCAGAATATGTTTCGCGCTCTGTGGTGCTGGCTGATCTGCGTGATCGTCACCGTGGTTGTCAGCCTGATGACGAAGCCGAAATCCGATGATGAATTGAAAGACCTGGTCTACGGGCTGACGCCGATCCCGAAACAGGAGCACGTCAGCATGTTTCATAGCCCCATCTTCTGGGGTGTAGTGGTAGCGGCGGTGTTCATCATCTTGCAAATCATTTTCTGGTAGGGGGAAGCGATGAAATCCGGCGGAACGATGTCAATTTGGTTTTTTATCGGAGTATCACTGGCGGTGAACGGACTAGTGATCTTTGGCCGCGGAATATACGAATGCTTCTACCCCCCTGCGATTAAAGTCGTGCTCTACGACTTGCATGCCAACGTGTGGTGGGGCGCTTTGTTGTTAATTCTCGGAGTGTTCTTCAGCCTACGTTTCTCGCCGGCGCGGGAGCGCGCTCGCATGGCGGGCAAGTCGTAAATTCTTAGTGTTTCCGACCTACACTCTGTGAGTTTGGTACGGCGAGGAGAGGTCCTCGTAACCGAATGCGAATAAGGGACCTCTCCGTTGACTGTCCGGCAATGGACAGTGGAATCCCCAGCCGGACAACCGAGCCATTGCAGATTGTTATGTTCGCGGCGTATCCCACACTTCTTCAATGGCTTGCATTCCTGATAGATTGGCGCGGCAGTTGCCATGAGGTTTCATGATGGATATCGCGCGACCAGAGTTTAAACAGCAGAAACGGCGCCGCCAGATTGCCACGGCGGCGGTAATCGTGGTTGTGATCGCGGTCTTGACAGTGATCGTTTATCGCCTGAGGCCGGCTGCGCCGACAGTGGAGCGCGGCACGGTATGGACCGATTCGGTGAAACGCGGTTCGATGTTGCGACAAGTACGGGGCATCGGATCGCTGGTGCCGTCGCAGGAATCGGTTTTGCAGATTCCCGCCGAAACTGAAGCGACGGTTCTGCGGATACGCATGCTGCCCGGTTCGTTGGTGAAGTCCGACACCATCTTGATGGACATGAGCAATCCGCAGGTCGAACAGGCGGCGGTGGATGCGCATCTGCAGTGGAAGGCCGCCGAAGCCGAGTACCAGAGCCAGCGCATGAAGCTCGAAAGCGACTTTATGACGCAAAAGGCTGGAGCGGCCACAGTAACGGCAGATTACACGCAGGCGCAGCTGCAATCGCAGACCGACAAAGCGCTCTTCGATCTCGGCGTAATTTCAGGCTTGGCCTACAAAGCGTCTAAAGGTAAGGCAGACGAACTCACCATTCGCAACGGCCTCGCCGACGAGAGCCTGGTCAGCACCCAAAAATCAATCGACGCGCAATTGGCCGAACAGCAGGCCAAAGTCGACCAGATGCGAGTTCTGGCCGAGTTAAAACAGAAGCAACTGGATGCGCTGAAGGTTCGCGCGGGCATAGAGGGCGTTCTGGTGGAGTTGCCACTGCATGTTGGGGAACACGTTTCGCCGGGAACGATGCTGGCTAAGGTGGTGCAGCCGAATCACTTGATGGCCGAGCTGAAAGTGGCGGAGACGCAGGCGCGGGATGTGCAGATTGGTGAACCGGCGTCGGTGGATACGCACAATGGCCTGATTTCGGGTACGGTGATGCGCGTGGATCCGGCCGTACAAAACGGAACGGTGACTGTCGACGTCAAACTCATAGGCGAACTGCCCAAGGGTGCGCGGCCCGACCTGAGCGTCGACGGCACGATCGATCTAGAGCGGCTGGACAATGTTCTGTACGTCGGGCGCCCGGCCTTCGGGCAGGAAAACAGCACGATCAGCCTGTTCAAGCTCGAAAGTGACGGACACGATGCCGTACGCGTTCCAGTGAAAGTAGGCAAGGAATCGGTGAATTCGATTCAGGTAGTGGACGGATTGCACGAGGGCGACACAGTCGTGCTTTCCGACATGTCGCGCTGGGATAATACCGACCGTATTCGGCTCCAGGACTGAAGCAACAATCTTCGAAAATCTAGAAATTGAGGCGAATGATTCATGACAGACGCTACCCAACCTCTAATCCAGATCACGGATATGACAAAAGTCTTCTACACCGATGAGATCGAAACGCATGCGCTATCCGGCGTCCATCTGTCGGTCAACAAAGGCGAGTACGTAGCCATGTCGGGGCCATCCGGCTGCGGCAAGTCGACTCTGTTGTCGATTATCGGCTTGCTCGATACGCCTACAGGCGGCCGCTACCTTCTGAACAGCAAACCGGTGGAGAACCTGGATTTCGCGGAGCGGGCGCGCATCCGCAATCAGGAGATCGGTTTTATCTTCCAGAGTTTCAACCTGATCGGTGATCTCACTGTCTACGAGAACGTCGAGTTGCCGCTAACCTATCGGCAACGAATGCCTTCGGGCGAACGCAAGACGCGGGTGATGGAAGCGCTGGAGCGCGTGGGCATGGCGCATCGCGTGAGGCATTATCCTTCGCAGCTTTCCGGCGGTCAGCAGCAGCGGGTGGCCGTGGCGCGCGCGCTGGGCGGCAAGCCGTCGATCCTGCTGGCGGACGAACCAACGGGAAATTTGGATTCCCGCAACGGCGAAGCGGTAATGGAGCTGCTGGCCGATCTGCACCGCGAAGGAGCAACGATCTGCATGGTGACGCACGATCCGCGCTTCGCCAAGCACGCCCAGCGGGAAGTGCATCTGTTTGACGGAAAAGTCGTCGCCGAAGAGGAACTGAAGAAGCTAATGGCGGATGTAGGGGCATGAGCAGTTGGCTCCAAGACGTGCGCTACGGTTTACGACAACTGCGCAACGCTCCCGCGTTCACCTGCACCGCAGTTCTGATTTTGGCGCTGGGGATTGGGGGAACGACGGCGATTTTCAGTGCCATCAATCCGATCCTGCTTGAGCCACTTCCCTATCCTCACGCCAACCGCATCATGACGATCTGGTATGCAGGCGACGACGGCTCGCGCATCCCACAGGCTTTCCATACCTATCGCGAAGTGGCGGAGCGGAGCCGCTCGTTCGAGGCGCTGGCGGTGCTGAAGCCGTGGCAGCCCACACTCACCGGCGCTGATCAACCGGAGCGACTCGACGGCCAGCAGGTGAGCGCTGCGTACTTTCGGACGCTCGGCGTCGCTCCCGCGTTGGGACGGGACTTTCAGCCTTCCGATGACGTCATCGATGGTCCGAAAGTCGTGATCCTCGGCAATGGGTTATGGCGGCGACGATTCGGCGGAGACAGTGCCATCATCCAGCGCCGGATCAGACTTGATGATGACACCTACACCGTGATTGGAGTGATGCCGAGCGCATTCGACAACGTGCTGGCGCCCTCGGCCGAAGCATGGGCACCCTTGCAGTACAACACTGCAAACGTCTCTTCATTGGAGGCGAGGGAGTGGGGGCATCACCTGCGAATGGTAGGCCGGCTGAAGCCGGGAGTCAGCCGGGATGAAGGCCGCACGGAACTGGCATGGATCGCGAGCACCCCCGTGGCTGAGTTTCCGCGGCCGCGCTGGGTGTCTCTTGAGCATGGCCTCATCATGGACTTGCTGCAGGAAGATATTACGCGCGGAGTGAAGTCGGCTCTGCTCGCCGTTTTCGGAGCGGTAATTCTCGTCCTGCTGATCGCGTGCGTGAATGTGGCGAATCTGGTGCTCGCCCGGGGAGCACAGCGGCGGGGAGAAATCGCCATGCGCTTCGCGCTGGGCGCTGCGAGGGCGCGGTTGGTCCGCCAGTTGATCACCCAGAATTTGCTACTGGCAAGTCTGGGGGGCGCGCTGGGAATGGTGGTGACGCAGGCCGGCATTCAATTGATGGTGGCGCTGAGCCCACCTGAGTTGCCGCGATTGAACGCTATCCGTCTCGACGGGACGGTGTTTGGGTTTGCATTTGGGATTGCTGTGTTTGTCGGACTTCTGGTTGGCCTGATTCCTGCACTGCAAGCGTCACGCAGAGACTTGCAGACCGCGGTGAAGCAAGGTTCGCGCCTGACAGCCGCTCAACATCAGCGCACCCGCCGATGGTTCGTCGTCGCAGAGGTAGGGCTGGCCATGGTTCTGCTGGTAAGTGCGGGATTGCTGCTGCACAGCCTGCAGCGCTTGTTTGCGGTTCCGGCCGGCTTCAATGCCTCCGGCATGCTCAGCATGCAGGTGCAGACTTACGGGCAGCGCTATAAAGACGAGCGCGCGTGTCATCAGTTCTTCTCGCAGGCCCTCGACGCCGTGCGCCAAGTTCCGGGCGTCACCGCTGCGGCATTCACCAGCCAGCTGCCACTGAGCGGCGACTCGGAGGTGTACGGCGCGCGCTTCGAAGATGACAGCCCTGACGTCGGCTATCCGGTCTATCGATATTCAGTCACGGCCGGCTATTTCAGGGCTCTCGATGTCCCGTTGCGCCTCGGCAGGCTGCTCGACGATCGCGACAACGGCGGCGCTCCGCCAGTCATCCTCATCAGCGAGTCGCTCGCAAAACGAAGGTTTCCGAATCAAGACCCGATCGGGAGGCGTGTTCATGTCGGCGGCGCAAATGCCGTCCCGACGTTCACCATCGTCGGCGTGGTCGGGGATGTAAAGCAGATGTCGCTGGGGCTGAATGATTCCGATGCGGTCTACACCACAACCGAGCAGTGGCACTGGGCCGACGGAACATTGTCGCTGGTAGTGCGAACTCGGAGTAGCGCTGCGGCGCTTGCTCCTGCCATCAAGAACGCAATCTGGTCCGTGGACAGGGATCAGCCGATCGTGCGAGTCGCATTAATGGATGATTTGCTGGCCGCATCCGCGGCCCAGCGACGATTTGTCTTGCTTCTTTTCGAGGCTTTCGGAGCGATCGCTCTAGGGCTCGCCGCGACCGGTATCTATGGGGTTCTCGCCGGCAACGTCACTGAGCGGACGCGAGAGATTGGAGTGAGGTCGGCCCTCGGCGCATCTCGCGGCGACATTCTTGCGCTGGTCATGCGTCAGGGCATGACTCTGACCGGTGCAGGCGTTGGGTTGGGGCTGGCTGGCGCAATCGCCGCTAGTCGGGCCATCTCATCCATGCTGTTCGGCATTTCGCAGCTTGATCCGCTCACATATCTGGGTGTGGTTGTTCTGCTGGGAACAGTCTCGGCCATTGCCTGCATTGTGCCGGCATGGCGCGCGGCAAGAATCGATCCGATGGTGGCGTTGCGTAACGAGTAAAGGCGATTTATGGAAAGTTTTCTGCAAGACATCCACTACACCCTGCGCCAACTGCGCAAGAGCCCCGCATTCACGGTGGTCGCTGTCGTGACGCTGGCTTTGGGTATCGGAGTCAACACCGTGATCTTCAGCGTAGTGAATGGCGTGCTGCTCAGCCCGCTGCCATTTCGCGAAGCCAATGAATTGGTGACACTACACGAGAACAAGCCCAATTTTGAAGGCGGCTCGCTTTCGTATCCGAATTTCCGTGACTGGCAGACAGACAACCGCACGTTTTCATCGATGGCGATCGCCCGCATGTATGCATTCAGCTTTACGGGCATTGGCCAAGCCGAGCAACTGAATGGCGAGTTCGTTTCTTCCGACTTTTTCCCCGTACTGGGAATAAACCCAGTGGTTGGACGCACATTTGCCAAAGGTGAAGACGAGGTTGGTGCAGGGCCAGTCGCTCTAATCAGCGCGGGATTGTGGCAACGAAAGTTCAGTTCGGCAGCAGACATTTTGGGAAGAAGCATTACTCTCGACGGCAAGGACTACACCATCGTCGGAGTGATCCCCGCAACTTTTCACTTGATGATTCCTGGATTTCGGGAAGCGGACGCGTATGTGCCCATCGGGCAGTGGAGCAACCCGCTGCTGCTGAAACGTGGCGCGGGACTCGGTATTCACGGCATCGGACGGCTCAAGCCGGGTGTGAGTATCGAACAAGCGCGGGCTGACATGAAAACGGTGACGAGCAATCTGGCTGCGGCATTTCCGGATACCGACAAAGGAATCACTGCGCTGGTAGTCCCGCTGAAAAAGCAAATGGTTGGAGGCCATGTTCAGAGGTACTTAACTGTGCTTCTGGCGGCGGTCGGATTTGTACTTCTGATCGCGTGTGCCAACGTCGGGAATCTGTTGCTCGCCCGTTCGACGGCGAGGGCGCGTGAGTTCGCGGTGCGGGCGACGTTGGGAGCAAGCCGGATACGGGTTATCCGGCAACTGCTGACGGAGAGCGTTTCGCTCGCGCTGGCCGGCGGAATCGTTGGGCTGTTGCTGGCCGCATGGGGAACGCGAGCGGCGCTGTCGGCGCTCCCGGCCACATTGCCCCGCGCCGAAGAGATCGGCATCGACTTGCACGTGCTCATTTTTACGGCAGGCATCTCGATGCTCGCGGGCGTTCTTTTCGGCCTGACTCCCGCGCTGAAAACTTCGCAGCCGAATCTGCACGAGAGACTCAAAGAGGGCGGGCGGGGCTCGCACGGGTCGCGGCATCGCGCCCAAGGCATTTTTGTGGTCGCGGAAATTGGATTGGCCGTTGTGCTACTGGTGGGGGCCGGCTTGACGATTCGCAGCTTGATGCGGTTATGGAGCATCGATCCCGGGTTTAATCCCCACAACGTCTTCACATTCGGCCTCTCTCTTCCGCCGTCGATGATGAACGCCAAGCCGGAGGCGATTCGCGCGGCATTTCGTGAGTTCGACGCAAAACTTGAGTCCGTTCCAGGAGTGCACGGAGTTTCCCAAGTGTGGGGAGCATTCCCTTTCAGCTCGGACGATGAACAACTCTTCTTGTTGGAGGGCCAGCCAAAACCGGAGAACGAAAACGACATGAACTGGGCGATCGATTACATCGTCGAACCAGACTATCTGCGGATCATGGGAATTCCGCTGCAGCGCGGACGATTTTTCAACGCCCACGATGACGAGCACTCGCCGCTGGTAGTGGTGGTGGATGATGTCTTCGCGCAGAAGTATTTTCCCAACCAGGATCCGGTCGGAAAAAGGATACAGATTAACCGGTTTGATCGCTTGGCGGAGATCGTGGGCGTGGTGGGACATGCAAGGCAGTGGGGGCTGGACGCCGACGATCGTCAGACCCTTCGGTCTGAGCTTTATATTCCCTGCATGCAGATGCCGGACGCGTTTATTGCCATGGCGCCGTCGGGATCGCAGGTCGTGGTGCGGTCTGAACAGGCTTCGTCCGGGCTCGTGAATTCCGTGCGGCGGCTCAGCAACGAGATGAGCACCGAACAAGTCATTTTTGGCGAGCAGACGATGGACTCTCTGATTTCTCAATCGCTGGCTTCGCGGCAGTTCTCTATGATTCTGCTGATCGTATTCGCCTCACTCGCGTTGTTGCTGGCGAGCGTAGGCATCTACGGAGTGATTTCCTATGTGGTTGCGCAGCGCGCACCGGAAATTGGCCTGCGCATGGCGTTTGGAGCACGGCCGCTCGACATTTTAAGACTGATCCTGGCAGGCGGAGGCAGACTCGTCGTCGCCGGCGTGATCGCGGGATTAGCAGCCGCTCTCGGACTTACACGGCTGATGGCCAGTTTGCTTTATGGAGTGAGCGCAGCCGACCCGTTGACGTTTGCAGGTGTCGCTGTGTTGTTGACGCTGGTCGCGCTGGCGGCTTGCTATGTTCCAGCGCGACGCGCAAGCAGGGTCGACCCCATGGTGTCGTTGCGCTATGAGTGAGTGAGGATCAATGGAAAGCATATCTCAAAATATTCGTTACGCTCTGCGGCAGCTGCGAAAGTACCCGGGATTTACTGTGGTCGCGGTCCTTACCTTGGCTGTTGGCATAGGAGCCAACGCCGCCATCTTCTCCCTGATCGATCAGGTCCTCATTCGGCAACTACCGGTATCCGAGCCCGGCCGCCTCGTAATGCTCAAGTTCACAGGCTCGGACACGGGGATGACAAGTTCGTACGGAGGCGACGACCGTCTGTATTTCTCTTATCCCATGTATCGCGACCTTTGCGACCAGAACAGCGTGTTTTCCGGAACGCTTGCCATGTTTCCCGCGCAGGTCGGGGTGCAGTGGCGCAATATGCCGAGCCTGGCCAACAGCGAACTGGTGAGTGGAAATTATTTCACCGTTCTGGGCGTTCAGCCTGCGTTGGGGCGCCTCTTCGTGCCCGATGACAGCGCGACGCGCAACGCATCCCCGTTCGTGGTGCTCAGCTATCGATACTGGGCGCAGCACTTCGCGTCGGACCCTTCAGTGATTGGTCAAGGGCTTCTCATCAACGGCAACCCGTTCACGATTATCGGCGTCGTGCAGCCCGGATTTAACAGCGTGATTGCCGGTACGATTCCGGACTTCTTCGTTCCGATCACGATGAAGGCACAGATGACGCCGCTTTGGGATGAACTGGAGAATCGCAGAGCCAAGTGGCTGAACATTGTGGCACGCCTGAAGCCGGGGCTGACGCTCCAAAAAGCGGAAGCAGGAATCAATCCGTTGTGGAAGGCCATCCGAACGGCGGAACTCGAAAGCATCACCAGTAAGAGTCAGCGGTTTCGCGAACAATTTGCGGAGAAGAGTTATCTCACGCTGCTCGACGGATCAAGAGGATTTTCTCCGTTGCGAGAGACCATGAGAGTTCCGCTGCTGATCCTGATGGGAATGGTGGGCCTTCTCACTCTGATGGCTACGGCGAACGTGGGCAGCCTCTTGCTGGTTCGTGCGGCAGGCCGGGCACGAGAAATGTCGGTGCGTTACTCTCTCGGCGCGACTCGCAAAAGAGTAATTGCACTGTTGCTGGCCGAGGGCCTGGTCTTGGGATTGACCGGCGGAATCTGCGGCCTCGCGCTCTCGCCTCTCCTAACCTCGGCGCTCATTGACTTTATTAATCCGACCGCGACAACCGCGGGAATGACTTCGCTCTCCGCTAGGCCGGACGCACGAATTGTGCTGTTCTGCTTTGCCGTCTCGGTAGTTGCGAGCGTGGTGTTCAGCCTTGCTCCGATCGTGCAGTTCTATCGTCCGAAGGTAACCGAAGCGCTCAGACAGCAGACCGGAACCGGAGACACGGGGCACGCGAGGTTCCGCAGGATCACCGTCGGTGTGCAGATCGCTCTCAGCCTGCTCTTATTGGTCGGAGCAGGACTATTCGGCCGTACGTTGAGTAACCTCAAATCGGTCGACGTGGGCTTCGTAACTGAAAGCCTGCTGACATTCCAACTCGATCCGACTATGGCCGGCTACCAGCCTGCCACAGTAGCTCCTTTGTATAAGCGATTACTCGACACGCTCAGCTCTTTGCCCGGAGTGCAATCCGTCGGAATGACGGACGATCCGGTGCTGGCAAATTCCGACAACACTTTCTCGGTCGACGTGCCTGGATACCAAGCGCAAGAGGGCGAGCACATGAGCTTCGAATGGGAGCACGTGACACCCGGATACTATGCAACTCTCAAACTTCCGCTGGTCTCCGGGCGCGTGTTCAACGATTCCGATACTCCCAATACCACGAAGGTGGTAATCGTAAATGAGAGTTTTGTGCGCAAATTTTTCGGCAGTCCGAGCAATGCAATCGGAAAAACATTCTCAAGCGCGAAGGAGACTCTTCAGATTGTCGGTGTAGTAAAAAACGCCAAACACAAGGATCTCCACGCCGAGCCGGTGCCGATCTTCTACTCTCCGATTTTCCAGGACGCAGAACCCAAGTCGGTTGCGGTTTACGTCAGGACGCACCAAGCCCCGCGAGATGCGGCAGGTGCAGTCCGCATGGCGGTGGTTGGCATTGATTCAAAGCTGGTTGTGGATTCGCTGCAATCGATGAACTCGGAGATCGATACAACCCTTACCTCCGAGCGGATGCTCTCATTCCTGGCAGGCAGCTTTGGAGGAGTCGCCATTTTCATAACGGCGATCGGCCTTTACGGAGTTCTGGCTTATTCCATCACGCAGCGCACGCGTGAGATCGGGATTCGCATGGCTCTTGGTGCGACCCGCAAAACTGTGGTCGCCATGGTGCTTCGAGAGGTTCTGGTCATGACAGGCTGCAGTGTGGCGGTCGCAGTCCCGCTTTCGATTGTGCTGGGTAGCGTTGTGAAGACCCAGCTCTATGGCATCTCGTACCGCGATCCGGAGATTCTGGTCCTGGTGATCTTTGCCATCGCAGCCGTTGCTTTGCTGGCTGCGTGTGTGCCCGCACGCCGCGCCGTGCAAGTTCAGCCGATTACAGCGCTGCGCTACGAATGAGAAGGGACCCTGCGATGAACGGATTCGCGAATGACGTTCGCTATGCGGTGCGGCAACTGGGAAAGAATCCGGGCTTCACTGCCGTGGCTGTCTTGACGCTTGCTCTGGGCGTGGCCGCCAACACTGTGATCTTCACGGTCATGAACGCCAGCATTCTCAAATCTCTGCCTTTTCCGAATGCGGATCGGCTCGTGCTGGTCTGGGAGACGTTCGGCCACAATGGCCCGGACGACATGAACATCATTTCGGCTCCAAATTATTGGGACTTCGCGCGCGAGAATCACGTTTTCGAAGACATTGCGATTTTTGATTCCGCCGGGCGTGGCTACAATCTCGCTCCAACGGGCGAGAGCCGCGAACCCGAACAGGTGTCCGGTCTGCGCGTCTCCTCAACTTTTTTCTCGGTGCTTGGCGTTAGTCCTTGGCTGGGACGCAATTTTCTGCCGGAAGAAGAAACGCTCGGCAAAGATCATGAGGTCATTCTCAGTTACGGGTTGTGGAAGCGCCGCTATGGCGCCGATCCCACGCTTGTCGGCAGGACGATCCGCATCGACGGCGACGACTTCACCGTGATTGGGGTGATGCCGGAGGATTTCCGATGGCAGTTCTGGAGCGGCCAGCGGCAGCTCTGGGTTCCGGTGGGTTATACCCAGACGGATAAAGGCCGGGATGACAATAGCTTCGTTTCTTTCGCGCGATTGAAGCCAGGTGTGACAGTCGCGCAGGCTCGGTCGGAGATGGAGACCATCGGCGCGAGCCTCTCTCGCCAGTATCCGAACGAGCTTGCCAACATGGGAGCTACGGTGCAGCCCATGGCAGACGCCGACATGTCCAGCGTTCGAACAACGATGCTAGCCCTTTTTGCGGCCGTCGCATTCGTGCTGCTGATTGCGTGTGTAAATGTCGCCAACCTGCTGCTGGCGCGGGGAGCGGTCCGCCAAAGAGAGTTTGCGCTGCGCCGTGCGCTGGGGGCCGGCGGAATGCGGATCGCCCGTCAGTTGCTGACCGAAAGCATCTTGCTGTCATTCGTGGGCGGAGCTATTGGTCTGACGCTGGCCGCCTGGGCCTGCCAAGTAATGCCCGCTGTATTTCCCGCCGAATTGCGTTTTATGCCCTTGCGCGACCTCCATACCCTCCCTCTGGATGGCCGCGTCTTCGGATTTGTGCTGCTGGTCTCTGCGCTTACAGGAATTCTTTTCGGACTGATTCCCGCGATCAGCACGATTCGGGGCGACTTCACTCAACCCCTGAAGGAAGGTGGGCGCGGGGCCAGCACCGGACGCAGCCGTCTGCGCTACGCATTGGTCGCGTCTGAAGTTGGGCTGGCCCTCGTGGTGCTGTGTGGCGCCGGCTTGATGATTGCGAGCTTATCGCGGTTGCTCGGAGTGGATCCAGGGTTTGATGCCAAGAACGTTCTCACCATGGAGATGTCGCTGCCGCAGCAGATCATCTACAACGGTCCTCCTGGCCATCCGCTTTTCTGCCAGAAATTGGACGAGCACGTGAGCACGATTCCGGGTGTCATCGCTGGGTCAGCGGTTGCACATTTGCCGCTTTCCGGCGACGCCGGCCGGGGATTTCGCATCGAGGGACGTCCTGATCCCGGACCGCAAAACGGACCCAGTGCGCACTACACCGTCGCTTGTCCGAATTACTTCCGCGCTATGGGAGTGCCGATTCTCGAAGGCCGCGAGTTCACCCAGCAGGATTCTCTGGGAGCTCAGGGCGTCATTGTTATCAATCAGGCTATGGCGCGAAAGTACTGGCCCAAGGAAGATCCGGTCGGGCGTGTCATTCATCAGGGCGGCGCGCGCCTCACGATCGTAGGCGTCGTGGCTGATGTGCATCATTGGGGCTTGGACGAGGGCGCTCATTCGCAATTCTTCCGGCCGTACCCGCAAGCGGGATGGCCCGTGATGAGCATCGTGGTGCGGACCGCAGGAGCACCGGCGTCTTTCACGCCTGCCATTAAGAAGGCTCTCGCTGAGATTGAACCCGACCGGCCTGTGTCAGATATCAGCACGATGCAGGAAATTGTCGATGGATCAGTTGGATCGAGACGCTTCCCTGCTTTCCTGCTGGCCGCATTCGCTGCGGTGGCGCTCGCGCTGGCTGCGGTCGGCATCATCGGGGTAGTCAGCTATTCGGTGGCACAGCGCACTCAGGAAATCGGCATCCGCATGGCGCTGGGTGCCGGCAAAGCTGACGTTCTGAAACTCATTTTGAGTGGCAGCATGACCTGGGTTCTGGCGGGCATCGTGTGCGGGGCCCTGGCGTCAATCGGCCTGACCCGCCTCCTGGGAACCTTGCTTTACGGCGTTGGGCCCGGGAACCCGCTGGTGCTCGGAAGCGTATCGCTGCTGATCGCCATGGTTGCGTTGCTCGCCAGCTACATTCCGGCGCGACGGGCGGCAAGAGTCGAGCCGATGGTCGCGCTGCGGTACGAGTAGAAGAAGGAATTGGAGACAAAATGATTCAGTTGAAAAACCTGGAACGTAGTTACAAAACTCCTGCCGGACAAACCTGGGTGCTGCGCCGGATCAACCTCGAGATCCGTGAAGGCGAATTCATCACGATCATGGGACCGTCGGGCGCGGGCAAGTCTTCCCTTTTGAACGTTCTCGCCCTCCTCGATGATGGCTGGGAAGGCGAATACTGGTTCGGCGATCAACCCGTTCACGACATGAAGCGGAAACAGCGTGGAGATCTGGCAAAGAAAAATGTCGGCATGGTTTTTCAGAGCTATCACCTGCTCGACGATCTCACGGTACAGGAGAACATCGACCTGCCGCTTTCCTATAAAGACATTCCCCGGAAGGAGCGTCAGAGCCTGGTTGCCGACACACTCGATCGGTTTCAGATCGTTGCCAAAAAGGATTTGTTTCCGAGCCAGCTCTCAGGCGGGCAACAGCAGTTAGTGGGCATTGCGCGCGCCGTCATTCATAAGCCGCCGCTTCTGCTCGCCGACGAACCGACCGGGAATCTTCACTCCGCTCAGGCAAAGGAAATTATGGAGCTATTTCGCGAACTGAACCAGCGTGGTACGACGATCGTGCAAGTCACTCACTCGGAGGCAAACGCTAGTTTCGGAAGCCGTACCATTCAACTGCGAGATGGATGGTTAGTGGGCGATACGGCAAATTCGGCCCTGCCTCAGCCGGCGGAGGTCAGCGCATCGTGACTTCATTCGTCCCAAGAGTTTTGAAATCAGTGGTTTCGATCCTATTCGCGCTCGGCGCGATCACCACGGGGCTGCTTGCTCAGACGGCGACCACCGGCGATGCCAGTCAGCCGAGTGCCCCGACGAGTCAAGCACCGGCTCGCCTTCAGTTTGAAATGCCAAGGTCGCTAAATCCCCTTCGCGCCTACGAACCCGACTCTGTTCCCGAACCACAGCTGGCAAATTCTCCGCATCTTGACCAACTCGTCCGCGACGGTAAACTGTACCTTTCATTGAAAGATGCAATCGACCTGGCGCTGGAGGACAACCTCGACCTGGCGATCGCCCGCTATAACCTGCCGATCGCCAATACGGACATTCTGCGCACGCAAGCTGGTGGTTTTTTTCGCGGAGTAAATACTGGTGTCGTGCAAGGTACTCCGGGCGGTGGTGTCGGCGGCTTCGGAACGGGCGCACCGGGGGCTGGCGCAGGCGGCACGACTGGTGGTGCCGGTGGCGCGGGCGCTGGGGCCTCGGGCCTGGTGCAATCCACACTGGGCACGGGTACCGCGGTGTCGTCCTACGACCCGCTGATCAATCTCAATGGCGGAGACGAACATCAGACATCGCCGGTTGCGAACCGGCAGATTTATGGCGTGCCATCCTTGCAGCTGAATACGGTGCAGGTAAACGCCAATTATTCGCAAGCCTTTTCCACGGGGACGAGCATCAGCTTTTCGCTGGCCAATTCCCGGCAGACCACCAATAGCCCTTACTTCAATCTATCTCCCACGCTGAGCGCCGCATTTCGCTTCCAGATTCAGCAGGAACTGCTGGCGGGTTTCGGGTTTGGACCGAATCTGCGGTATTTGCGCATCGCCAGGAACAACAAGAAAATCTCGGATATCGCCTTCAAAGATCAGGTCATCGCGACGGTCACACAAATCGAGAACATTTATTGGGACCTGGTCAGCGCATACGAGCAGACACAGGTGAACGAACAGTCCTTCGCGTTCGCGCAGCAGACACTCGACAACGCCAAGAAGCAGCTACAACTGGAAAGCATCCCCGCGATGGACGTGATGCGCGCGGAGGCTGAGGTTTCGAAGCGCGATCAGGATTTGACTGTCGCCCGCACCAGTCTTCAGTTGCAAGAGACTTTAATGAAAAACGCGATTACGAAGAGTCTCGACGATCCGGTGCTCGAGTCCATGCCTGTCATTCCAACGGACCGGCTGCAAACTCTGGCAATCGAATCGACGCAGCCGATTCAGGATCTCATCGTCGAAGCTCAGCATAACCGGCCCGAACTCGCCGAATCTGACGTCGATCTGGTGAACCGGCAGATCAGCCGCCGCGCTGCGAGCAATGCGCTGCTGCCGTCACTTTCATTGATTGCCTTCTACGCTGGATCCGGTCTCGCGGGCCCGCTGAATCCGGCATACAATCTCGGCCAAAACGTTTCTTCAGTTCCGGTCGATTTTTCCGGAGCCTTGCAAAATACCTTCAACAATACGTCTCCGGATTATTATGTGGGCCTAAATCTCAACATTCCCGTAAGAAATCGAGTGGCCAAAGCAGATCAATACCGGTCCGAGTTGGAATATAGGCAGGCCGAATTGCGATTGGAGCAACTGAAGAAGCAAGTCCGGATTGAGGTTCGCAACGCCCAGTTCGCACTTGACCAGACCGGTGCGCGCGTCGAGGCGGCCCGCAAGGCGCGAGATCTGGTACAGCGAACATTCGAAATCACGAAGAAAGAACAGGAACTCGGAGCCGGATCAAGCTATCAGACGCTTTCCGCGCAGCGCGACCTGTCGCTAGCGGAATTGGATCTGGTCAGCGCGATGACGACCTACGAGAAGGCGAAAGTGGAATTGGACCGCGCCACCGGCACAACTCTGGACCATAATGGCATACTGATCCAGGATGCGATCAGCGGAGTGGTCTCGCATCATTCTCCATAAGCATGCCGGCCTCGCTCAAACCCGGAGAGATCGATCTGGCTACGTTCCGTCAGAAATCCGCAACGCCGCTCCGGATTCTTGCCGCCGACGATCAGGAGCACATTCTCGAAGCGCTCGATCTGCTGCTACACCCGCAGGGCTATCGCGTCGACAAAGTGCGTTCTCCGGCCCTGGTGCGAGAAGCTCTCGCCAACACTTCGTACGACGCCGTCCTGATTGATCTGAACTACACGCGCGACACAACTTCCGGACAGGAGGGCCTGGATCTGCTTTCACAGATCGTCGCCCTTGATGCGACCGTTCCGGTCATCGTGATGACGGCGTGGGCGAATGTAGAGCTTGCGGTGGAGGCGATGCGGCGCGGCGCCCGGGACTTCGTGCAGAAGCCATGGGAGAACGAGCGGCTGGTCTCGATTTTGCGAACGCAGGTCGAATTGCATCGCGCCCTGCAGCAGGCGGCACGTCTGGAAGCGGAGAATCGTCTGTTGCGCGCCGAAGGTCGCCCGGAGTTCCTCGCCACCGCGCCCGCGATGCAACCGGTGCTCGATACGATCGCGCGGGTGGGACCGTCCGACGCGAACGTGCTGATCACGGGCGAGCATGGAACGGGAAAAGAGGTTGTCGCCCAAACGCTCCACGCGCTTTCGACACGGGCCTCGCGGCCGTTGGTAGCCGTGAATACCGGAGCCATTCCTGACGGAGTGTTTGAGAGTGAATTGTTCGGCCACGTAAAAGGCGCCTTCACCGACGCGCGCATGGACCGCATCGGACGCTTCGAACTGGCCGATGGTGGAACAATTTTTCTCGACGAGATAGGGAATGTTCCTTTGCGTCAGCAAGCGAAGCTGTTGCGCGTTCTGGAATCCGGCGAGATTGAGCGGGTCGGCTCATCCCGGCCGCGCCGGGTCGATGTGCGAGTTATTTCGGCCACGAATACCGACCTGGGTTCGGCCTGCGCCATCGGACAGTTCCGCGAGGATCTTCTGTTTCGCCTGAATACGGTCGAAATTCATGTTCCGGCCCTGCGAGATCGCCGTGAAGATATTCCCGTGCTGGCCGCCCACTTTCTCGGTCGGTATGCGGCCCGCTATCGGCGTTCCGTGCAGAGTCTCGATCCTGCCTCCATTCAATCGTTAAAACAATACTCCTGGCCCGGCAACGTGCGAGAATTGGAGCATACGATTGAACGCGCGGTTCTCATGTGCCGCACGGGAGAGATTCAGCCGGCCGATCTCTCGCTGAGTTCCCAACGTCAATCGCCGAACTTGGAAGATCTCAGCCTCGAAGCAGTCGAAGCCGTGCTCGTCCGTAAGGCGCTGCAGCGCTTTCAAGGCAATGTCAGCCAGGCAGCGGAAGCCCTTGGACTGAGCCGGGGAGCGCTGTATCGGCGAATGGAGAAATATGGGGTCTAGTTCTACCGGCCCGAAAGCTTCGCCCTCCCGCAAACCCGCCCGGCTCTTATACGAAAATCGAATCAGTCTCTACTCGTTCCTGGTGGCATTGCCAGGGCTTGTGGTTGGAACAGTGTTGCTCTGGACACAGCCCTGGAGCCTCTCATCGCGTTTGTCTCTGCTTGCCGCCGAATTGTTTGTCTGGTGGCTGCTCGCGCTGGCGCTGCAAGAACAGACCACACGCCCTTTGCAGACTCTCGCAAATGTGATTGCATCGCTGCGCGAGGAAGACTATTCGTTCCGTGCACGCAATGCCACGGCCCAGGACGCGCTGGGCGAATTGTCGCTGGAAGTGAACGCGCTGGCCGACATGCTTTCTGGTCAGAAGCTGCGCTCAATCGAAGCGACCGCGCTGTTGCAACGGGTGGTCGATGAAATCGACGCTCCCTTGTTCGCTTTTGATCCGGCATCGATACTGCGCTTGGTGAACCCGGCCGGCGAGCACTTGCTGCGGCAGGCGAAGGCCCGCATGGTTGGACGTAGCGCCGCCGAACTCAGCCTGCAACAATGCCTGGCCGCAGACAACGAAAGCGTGGTGGAACTGAACGTCAACGATTCCCAAGCCCGGTGGCTATTGCGCAGGAGTTCGTTTCGCCAGAACGGGGTTCCCCATACACTGGTGGTTCTGTCGGATGTAAGCCGGGCACTGCGCGAGGAAGAACGGCGAGCATGGCAGCGCCTGATCCGCGTGCTTGGTCACGAACTGAGCAACTCGCTGGCGCCCATCAAGTCGATTGCGGGCAGCCTGAGTACTCGGGTATCGGCGACACCGATGGATGCCGCCGTCCGCAGCGACCTTCAGCGCGGGCTCGAGATCATCGAAGCGCGGTCGGCATCGCTGCATCGCTTTCTTGAAGCATATCGCAGACTGGCCCAGATGCCTGCGCCCGTACTGCGCGAGGTAAAACTCGGCCCGTTGATTACACGCGTGGCGAGCCTGGAGACGAGGATCAGGGTATGCGTGCAACCGGGACCAGACGTCGCTTTTCAGGCGGATCCCGATCAGTTGGAACAGATGCTGATCAACCTCGTGCGCAACGCCGCTGATGCCGTCTTGGAGAGTTCAGGTTCTTCGGCTCCAGACAAACCCTGCTTACACTCCCCCGCTTGTGATGCAAGGACAGTTGTGGTGCGCTGGGAGGTCGACGCCAGAGACCTGACTTTGGCCATTGAGGACGACGGGCCCGGCCTCTTGAATCCCTCCAACGTTTTTACGCCGTTCTATACCACGAAGCCGAATGGAAGCGGCGTTGGACTTGTCCTCTCGCGGCAGATCGCAGAGGCTCACGGGGGAAGCATTGAGATCGGCAATCGATCCGGCAGGCGGGGCTGTCTGGTGAAGGTAGTCTTCCCGCGCTGGCCGCCGCACTCCCTTCCAAATCCGCGCCAACTTTGACGGTCGTTGCTGCGCGGGCATCACTGCAGCTTCGAGTACTCGCCCTTCGCTTGCTTCAGGATGGGTATATCGGGATCGGCGTCTTTCCAGAGCGCGAGGAAGTCCTTATACGCGGCGAGCGCCCGGACGCGGGCGGCGTCAGCGTCTGCTCCCTGCGACATCTTCGACTGCAGCGCATTTGCCCGCGCCAGTCCCAGATGTGCCAATGCTCCGGTCCAGCAGTTCCAGACGATGCCGCTGTGGTCGAGAATCTTCTGGAACTCGGCCTCAGACGAGATCGCCTGTCCCGCAGCCAAGTACGCTTCGCCACGGAGGTAGACGTCGTACAGACAGGACATATTGTTAACGAATGTGATCTGCCCGAGTTCATTCGCGGACGCTGACTGCAGTGCAGTCAAGGCCTCGGCCGGCTTCTTTGCATCGAGCGCTAACTGCGCCTGGATCGCCGGCAACCAGAGCGATTGCACTTGGGTATCCAAGGGGTAGCGAGAATTCAGTTCCTTCGCCAACGACTCAGCGCGTGCGGTTTCACCTGCCATGGCAAACGCCAGGGCTGCTTCGCTCTGGACGCCCTGACTCGCCGGAGCGAGCTTCAATCCTTCCGTCGCTCCCTGTCGAGCTTGGTTGGCGTTGCCGTACGCAGCCTCGCGTATGGCGCTGTTCTCTTGCCAGACGCCGGCGTTTTCCTTACTATCTGCGTGGACCGCAGAATCTACAGATCGTTTGATCAGGCCGCGTGCCTTCGCCAAATGCCCGGCATAGGCTTCGGTGTCGGAGGCGAGCGCGAGTCCGAAAGTTTCTTCCGGCTTGCCGGCAAACCATTGCTCCTGCTCCGCCATAGCGGCGGAGTCCGATGAAAAAAAGGCCAACGCATACACAGCCATGCGGGTGATGTAGTCATCCAGTTTCTTGGCTTGCGCCTCCTGGATTGTCTTGCGTGCCTCATCAAATTGCTGCAAGGCTAAATAGCAGTTAGCCAGATTGTCGTAGGGCGCCACGTTGTCGGAGCGCTGACGCAGTTCCTGACGTGTCAACTCGGCGGACTTTTCATACAGTCCTTGCTCGGCGTAAACGACGCCCAGGTTCAGATAGGCACGCGAGTTTTGCGAATAGCTTTCAATTTCTTCCTGATATGCCTGACCGGCTTTGCTTAATTCTCCGGTGACGTTCAGATAATAGTTGGCGGTGAGAGCGAGCTTCTCTCGTTCACTGGCGTGGTCGCGCAATTCGAAGGCTTTGGTCAAATATTCGCTGGCTCGTCCAGGCTCGGCAAGACTGAAGTACTCTCCGCCTACCGCGAGATAGCCCATGGCAAAATTCGGATCGAGTTGGATAGCGTGCTGGTTGTAAGGCAATGCGGCGCCCGGCCCCTGCTCACGATCCGCTTTTTGCCCCAAGCTGTAAGCCTTCAACGCTTCGAGCGAAGACGTCGTGGCCTGCTCGAGCGGAACATCAAATCGTTGCACCGTCGCTAGCGATTCCCCCAATTCGGGGCGCAATTTCGAAACCGCGCTCCCCAGAACGTCGAGGACCTCCTCTTTAGAGGGAGCCGTGACCTGCTCCTGCGCGAGAATGTCTCCGTTCTGGCAGTTGACCGCTTTCAATCCCAGCACATACTCGCTGCCCAGGCTGCCAATCGAGCCGGCGATGTAGGCTTTGCTGCCTGCCCTTAGGCATACTTCGCGCGCTAAATCCGGCACAAGCTTCGTGCCTCGCGGACGGGTCATCTGCTGGAGAGTGGTTTCCACTTTATTGTCAGAGAGAACATTCAAGAACGGCGATTGATTCAGCGCAACGCTGAGCGCGGTCTTGAGCGTATCGTCGAAAACGGCGTCTCCGGTGCTGTTAGAGAAATCGGCCAGCACGACCGTATCTTTATCGGTCAGCGGTTTGACGCGATGCGAGCGATAATAGGCGCCGCCCACCACTAACAGCGCAACTAGTAGTACAGCCGCGGCGTATCGTCCCGGCTTCGCCAATCTGACCCGGCTGGCGATGGCTTCGCCATCGGCAGCGGGAACCGCGGCTGTCACGTGCGATTCTGTGTCACGCTTCAAACGCTGCAGGTCGGCGCGCATCTCCGCGGCGCTCTGGTAGCGCAAGTTGCGATCTTTCTCCAGGGCCTTGTTGATGATCCGTTCCAAATCCGCGGGTACATCCGGATTCAGGCGGACCGGCGCAGTGGGCGCGGCATCCAAAATGGCCTTGAAAATTACGGCCGAGCTCTCTCCGCGAAATGGAAGCGTGCCCGTGGCCATCTCATAGAGAACTGCGCCGAACGAGAACAAGTCGGTCCGCGCATCCAATTCCTTCGCTCGCGCCTGCTCCGGAGACATGTAAGCGACCGTGCCCATCGTCGACCCGGGGCTGGTCAGGTGCGACGGTCGTGGCGTGGCGTCCATCGTGATGGCCGCCGTGACGCTGCTTGACGAGACGGATGCATTCGTGACCTTTGCTAAACCAAAATCCAGGACCTTGGCGTGCCCGCGCTTTGTGATGAAAATATTTCCCGGCTTGATGTCGCGATGAATGATGCCTTCGCTGTGCGCCGCGTCGAGGGCATCAGCAATTTCAATCGCGAGCCCCAACAAGATCTCGATATCAATGGGCCTTCCGGCGATGCGGTGTTTCAGCGTCACGCCGTCTAAGAATTCCATGACGATGAAAGGCTGCCCGCCTTCCTGCCCAATTTCGTGGATCGTGCAGATATTAGGATGGTTCAGCGCCGAAGCCGCTTGCGCTTCCCGCTGAAACCGCAAGAGAGCTTGCGGGTCTTTGGCTACGTCGTCCGGCAGAAACTTCAGAGCCACGAAGCGGTGCAGGGTCAAGTCTTCGGCCTTATAGACAATACCCATACCACCACCGCCCAGCATTTCCACAATGCGGTAGTGCGAGATGGTTTGGCCGATCATTGGCAGGAATGCTATGGCCTGTGGCGGAACAAGTCAATGTGCGGGACAGCAGTTGATCTGGCGCTCGGGACTCGAAAGAAATATGCCGGCTAGTGACCTGGATCACAGCAAACAAGATAACCTCCGTAGAAAATGCGACTGGTAAGTGTTCTCTGACAAATTCTTCCGATAAATAACGGCCCACTTTGGCCGGTTTCCTGATCCGGCAGCCGGTCAAGCCACCACCAGGGCGTGAGGGAGGGCATGACGAAATCTCCCGAAGACTCAGCGCCGACAGCGCCATAGCGAGACTCAGTTGCGTTCACAAATCCCGAACAACCACGGCAGAATTTGCGACTTTTGCGGGTATGCGACCGCTCGCAGGCTCTGGTCATTCTGACTCAGGACGAGCCGTAGAAGGCATTCGCAGTGAATACACTGGCCGAAGAACGACACATCCTTCACGCGGAGGATCTGGAAAAACTAATCGAAAAGTTGTCGTCTGCGGGTTACGAGATCATTGGCCCGATCGTTCGCGACGGCGCAATTGTCTACGAACGCATCGAATCGGCGGCGCAATTGCCCGCAGGCTGGACCGACGAACAGGAACGCGGCCGTTACCGGCTCAAGCGCTGCAAAGATCAGAGCCTGTTTGCTTATGCCGTGGGTCCGCAGAGTTGGAAAAGGTATCTACATCCAGCCGAAGTGCGGTTGTGGTCAGCGCAACGTCAGGGGGGGACCTTTCGAATTCTGAACAACGAAATGCGCCCCAAACACCGATATGCTTTTCTGGGAGTACGGGCTTGCGACCTGGCGGCAATCAAAGTTCAAGATTGTGTGTTAACTGGCGACAAGTATCGGGATCCCATTTACGAGGAGGCGCGCCAAAATGCTTTCATCGTATCGGTGCAATGCACGCAGGTAGCGGCAACGTGCTTTTGCGATTCGATAGGAACGGGGCCTCGGGCGCAGAGCGGTTTTGACCTCGCGCTGACCGAAATTGACGGACCGGGCGGACACCGGTTCGTCGTACAAACAGGAAGCGATCGCGGTGGCGAAGTGTTAGGCAAACTGCAGACCGCTCCAGCCACCGACGCGGACCTTCGTCAAGCCGAAGCTGCAGTGGATGGGGCTTCGCACCGGCAGGTGCGAAGCGTCGACACCGTCGGCATCAAAGAACTGCTGTACCAGAACTTCGACCATCCGCGCTGGGATGCCGTCGCCGCCCGTTGTCTGACTTGTGCCAACTGCACCATGGTTTGTCCTACGTGTTTCTGCACCACCGTCGAAGACATAACCGACGTGACTGGCGATCACGCAGAACGGCGGCGCCGATGGGATTCGTGTTTCACGCTGAGCTTTTCCTATATCCATGGCGGCAGTGTCCGTACTTCCAGCAAAGCCCGCTATCGTCAATGGATGACTCACAAGCTGGCAGCGTGGATCGACCAATTCGGCACTTCGGGATGTGTGGGCTGCGGACGTTGCATTGCCTGGTGCCCGGTGGGAATCGACATTACCGAAGAACTGCAGGCCATTCGGGAGGGAAACAATGGAAACACTTGAGCGCATCATCGCGGAACATCCTTTTTTTTCCGGCCTCGATTATGGCTTCGTGAATTTGATGGTGAGTTGCGCTTCCAACGTCCGTTTTAAAGGCGGCAGTTACATTCTCAAAGAGGGCGATCCGGCCAACACTTTCTATCTGGTGCGCGCGGGCAAGGTGGCGGTGGAAGTTTTGGCGCCGCAACACAAGCCGATCATCGTTTCCACGCTCGGCGTAGGCGAGATCCTGGGCTGGTCATGGCTCCTCCCTCCCTTCCAGTGGAAGTTCCACGCCCGCGCGGTCGAGGATACTCGCGCTGTGGCCCTCGACGGCAAATGTTTGCGCAGCAAGTGTGAGGAGAACCACGATCTGGGTTACGAAATTCTAAAGCGTTTCGCTCAAATCATGGAGCAGCGGCTGGAGGCAACTCGCCTGCAGTTGCTCGATGTTTACTCGGTCAAGCGATGACAATCACGACAACCATCGAGACGATGACCTCGCAGCCTTACCTTGTACGCTCGGTCGACAAGGAGACGCCCGACACTTTCACTCTGACCCTGAAGCCGGAGAGCGGAGCGAATGGGACGTTGTTTCAGCCGGGTCAGTTCAGCATGTTATGGGTGTTCGGAGTAGGCGAGCTTCCGATTTCTATCAGCGGCCAGCCTTTCCAGATGGATTGTCTGGTTTACACGGTGCGCTCGGTGGGTCAGGCGACTCACGCACTCGTGAGTCGGAAAGCCGGGGATGGCATTGGCGTGCGTGGGCCGTTCGGCACGGGCTGGCCAATCGATAAAGCCCGTGGGCGCGACGTCATCATCGTTGCCGGCGGAATTGGGCTGGCTCCTCTTCGGCCGGTAATTTACCACGTGCTGGGTAATCGGAAGCAGTACGGGCGTCTGGTCGTGCTCTATGGCTCACGCAGTCCTCGGGATCTGCTGTATCGCAAAGAGTTATCGAGTTGGGCCAGACAACCAGACACACACGTGCTCGTCACGGTCGACTATGGCGGGTTGAGCTGGCGTGGACACGTGGGCGTGGTAACGACGTTGTTTAAGTATGCCCGATTACAGCCGGAGAAGTCGGTGGCGATGGTTTGCGGCCCCGAGATCATGATGAGGTTCGTCGCCCGCGAACTAGAGATGCTCGGGCTTAAGCGCGATGACGTTTACATCTCGATGGAACGCAACATGAAGTGCGCCGTTGGCTTTTGCGGGCACTGCCAGTACGGACCGCATTTCATTTGCAAAGACGGGCCGATCTTCCCTTATGAGCAGCTCCGGCCGCTGCTGGAGAAGTATGAGCTCTAAGACCAAGCGCAAGCCGAGGGTAGCTGTCTTTAAATTTGCGTCCTGTGACGGCTGTCAGCTGAGCCTGCTGGATGCAGAAGACGAACTGCTCGGCGTAGCTGGAGCCCTTGAGATCGCTCATTTTCCGGAAGCGACGCGGGCCATGCTGAAGGGACCCTACGATATTGGTCTGGTCGAGGGATCAGTCACCACGCACCATGACGCACAGCGTATTCAGGAGGTGCGGCGGCAGTGCACGACGCTCGTAACCATCGGAGCGTGCGCCACCGCGGGGGGCATCCAGGCACTTCGTAACTGGAAAGATGTCGATGAATTCATTCGCGTCGTGTATGCGACGCCCCAGTTCATCAGCACGCTGAAGCTGTCGACGCCGATCGCCGAGCACGTTCCTGTCGACTTCGAATTGCGTGGCTGCCCGATCAACAAGTATCACTTGATCGAGCTCATCAGCGCGACACTCGCCGGGCGGAAACCGAACATTCCGTCTTACAGCGTGTGCATGGAGTGCAAGCGTAAGAACAACGTCTGTATCACAGTAGCGCGAGGGGTTGCTTGCCTCGGTCCAGTGACGCATGCCGGATGTGGCGCTCTGTGTCCCAGCTATGATCGCGGCTGCTATGGCTGCTATGGGCCGATGGAGAGCCCGAACACCACGTCCATGGCTAACCAGTTTCACATCCTCGGCCAATCGGACGCGCAGATTACACGCGCCTTTCGGGGATTTAACGCCTGGTCCTGGCAGTTCCGCAAGACGAGCGAGGATTACGAGCACAAATGACCGGCCATACAAGAACGATCCGGGTGGAAACACTGGCCCGCGTGGAAGGCGAAGGAGCCCTGTATATCAAGCTCGCCGGTGAACGCGTGACCGACGTGAAGCTGAAGATTTACGAGCCGCCGCGATTCTTCGAAGCCTTTCTTCGCGGCCGTCATTTCTCCGAAGCTCCCGATATCACCGCGCGCATCTGCGGGATCTGTCCGATTGCTTACCAGATGAGCGCGATCCATGCGATCGAGCGCGCGCTGGGAATCCGCGTCGATCCGGCGGTGCGTCTCCTCCGCCGGCTGTTTTATTGTGGCGAATGGATTGAAAGTCACACGTTGCACATCTATATGCTGCACGCGCCGGACTTTCTCGGTTACCAGGATGCGATTGCCATGGCAGCGGACCACCGACCGGCGGTGGAAAGAGCGCTGCGGTTGAAGAAAATCGGCAACCGAATCGTCACGCTGCTCGGAGGCCGCGAGATTCACCCTATCGCGGCTGCGGTGGGTGGCTTCTACAAAGTACCCACCAAACAACAATTACACGAATTGGTGGAAGACCTGAAATGGGCGCTCGATGCCTCGCTTGAAACCACGCGCTGGACCGCCAGTCTGGAGTTTCCGGATTTTGAGCAGGATTATGAATTCGTCGCTCTCCGGCATCCTGATGAGTACCCGTTCAACGAAGGGCGACTGGTATCGAACCGGGGACTGGACATTGACGCTGCCGAATACGAGGATCATTTTGTCGAAGTGCATGTGAAGCATTCGAACGCGCTTCACTCGGTGGTGCGGGGCAGAGGATCGTACCTGGTGGGCCCGCTGGCGCGCTTCAATCTGAACTTTAATAAGCTGCCCCAGGCGGCACAGCAAGTTGCTCGAGAAGTCAACCTCTCCGTTCCGGTAAAGAATCCGTTTCGCAGCATCATGGTTCGCTCAGTAGAAACAGTATTTGCGTGTGCCGAGGCATTGCGAATCATAAGCGAATACGAGCCTCCTTCCACACCTCGAGTTGAGGTGCCGAATCAGGCCGGTGTGGGTCAGGCCATCACTGAGGCGCCACGAGGCATTCTCTATCATCGCTACGCGATGGATGACAAAGGACTCATCATCGCGGCCAAGATTATCCCGCCCACCTCGCAAAACCAGAAGCGGATCGAGGACGACTTGCGCGATTACGCCACGCGACTGGTGGCGTGGCCGTTGGAAGAAGCAACTTGGAAGTGTGAGCAGGCCATCCGCAACTACGACCCGTGCATTTCCTGCGCCACACACTCGCTGAGGCTTACGCTCGAGCGCGCAGATGCTGGCGACGTTTGATCCATGCGAATCATCTGTTGCGGAAATCCCGAGCGGGGCGACGACAGTGCTGGAGCGCTGGTGGCCGAGCAACTGCGGGCCTTGGGGGTGACCGCTGAGATTTGCTCAGGCGAGGCCCTGGAACTCATCGAAGCGTGGCACGGGGACGACGACGTTGTCGTGGTGGACTCAGTGGAGACCGGTTCGCCCCCGGGCACAATTTGGCTGTGGGATGGCCGAACCGCGAACTTTCCTGCCCACCAACCTGTGTCCTCCCATGGATTGGGCTTATCGGCCGCGATGCGACTGGCTCGCATTCTGGGCCGCTTGCCCAAGCGTATGCGGGTATACGGAATTGAGGGACGGCGATTCGATCATGGATTCAAGGTCTCGCCGGCGCTAAGAGTCGCGGTGGACCAGGTTGTTCGACGAATTAGAGCAACCTACGGCTCGGGCGCCTCAGGCCAGAGTTGTTGAATCGCCAGGAACGAGAATTGCAGTTTCCCGCGCTCCGTCTCATTCTTCATCTAGATACTCGCCGGGCACGTCATCTTCGGGCACCTCGCGGGTACGAACTTCCTGCTCGTCACGATCTCCAGAATCCTCCACTCCTGATACAACCCCAGCCTCGAATGCGTTGCCCTCTTCCAACAATTCGTTAACACTCTCGGAATCGACGTTTTCGGCGTTGGACAGGCCTTGCAGATCACCCGATTGCTCGCCCAAGCGGGAGTTGGATGTCGCGCGGGAGAACGCTGAGGAGGCGCTCTTCCCCGCAGTAGCTTTCCTCCTCGTCCCAGCGGCTTTCTTGGGAAATCTCTTCGGCGATTTCCCGGTAACTGCCCGCTTCCGAGCCTGCTTCGTTGCAGGCGTAGCCCTTTTGCGAGCGGTCTTATTCGGCTTCTTTGACTTCTTGCTCTTGCCTTTCTTTTTGCTCGGCATTTGCGCAGTCTAGCACCGGTTCATGCGGGAGGCAAAATGGCGCGGGGAATGTCGGCCTAGGTTTCTTTCGAGTACGCATAGATCAGATGACGCACGTCTGGTTCGCCAGCGACGTAAGTGTATAGGCGCCGCTCAAGTTCGCCGTCCGCTTGAGTCTGCCGCTCATGTTGACGAAGATGTTCCGCCCACGAATTCACCAGGAATATCTCCAGATAGCGATCTGCGACTTCAGTATCACGATAGATTCCCCAGCGGTATGCGCCATCGCGACGCCGGATGCGGCCATATTCATGCATCGCCTCTACGAACTCCGCTTCCCGCCCTCGAATCACTGCATATCTGATCGCGACCAGGACGGGACCCTGGTCGAGCCCAGATTCAATTTCCTTGATGACGGTCGGCATACGCCAGTGGTTCCATGGAGTCAGATCCGCCGTCGAATCAGGAAGCCGGGCCAACAGCGCGAAGATCACACTCGCCATTGTGCCAACTCCAGCACAAATCAGAGCAACTTCGACACCCGCTCGTTGAGCGACTTCGCCCCAAGCAGCGCTCCCCAGAGCGAAGCTGCCCTGATAGATCAGAATGAAGATGGCAAGGACCCGCGCACGTACCCAATCGGGCGCCAGGTTTTGAATCAGGGCGCTGATTAAGGAAATGAAGTTGACCCACGCCGCACCGCCAAGCAGCATGACAGGAGCAAGCGTGAGTAAACTGTGCAGGGCACTAAGCGTTAGAATCACAAGCCCCAAAATCGCCACCGCAGCAGACACAATCACTTCGTTCGACCACTTGGCGCAAGCCATCTGCATGATGAAAGCCCCACCGATTGCGCCTGCACCAAAACATCCCAGCAACAAGCCATAGCCGATCGCAGTGGAATTCACGCTCCGCGCGACCGTTGGAAGTAATGCGAACAGCACGCTGGAGAAGAACATCACGACGCCCGTCCTGACGACTACTGTGAGAATTGCCGGAGAGTGGCGGACGTAACGAATGGCAGCGACAGTTGCACCTGCTAGCGTTTCTGGCGGCGCAGTCCGCTTGCGAGCTGGCCTCTTCCATCTGGCAATCACAAAAATGACGCCACCAAACGAGACGAAGTTCGCTACAAAAGCAGTGGCCACGCCTGCGGCGGCGATCACCAGGCCCGCCAGTGCGGGCCCCACGGCCCTGGCGAGGTTGAACTCGATCCCATTCAGCGCGGAAGCCGACGCAAGGTCCTCTTTCGACACGAGCTCCGGCAGGATCGCGCGCCATGTGGGTGTTTCGAACGCGTCCCCTGCAGAGAGCGCAAACGTCAACATCAAGAGCAGCCATGGCGACATCAAACCGCTGATGGTTATGACCGCAAGAAGCAGAGCCACCGCCATCATCCACGATTCGGTGAACAGAACGAGCTTACGGCGGTCGAGGATATCGCCGGCCGAGCCAGCTGGAAGGGCCAGCAAGAAGTAGGGTAATGACGCGGCAGTTTGTGTCAGCGCGACGTAGATTGGTCCGGCGCCCAGCGACACCATCAGCCACGCAGCGCCGACGTTCTGCATGAACGTGCCGATGTCGGAAACAATATCCGCAAACAGGAGATGGCGAAATGTGGGTACGCGCAGCGGTCGCCATAAGCTGGCGGCGCCCTGCGACTCCGAGTCCTTTTCAGATCTTTCTGTCAATCGGCCACCAACTGTTTTCTTCGACGCATCCACTACGAACCCGAGGGACCAAGATTTTCGAAAACTACCAGCTCAAGCCTTTCCGTTTGGGCACCACAAAATGTAAAGCCGTCCAGCGAAGCGGCCTCCCGCATTCGATGAGTTGCCACGATAAGGCCTCGGCTGGTAAGAATTCAATATCGCATCTGAGTAACCTCCTTTCCGGCCACATGGTCGCCAGTTTCGGGCACTGAGTTGTGGGTCGGCCGAAGGGTCCTTTCGGAAACACTTTCCATGAATACCGCCGCGTGAACCGACAGGTACTGAATCCTCGAGTTTCGGATCTGCATCGAAGCCGACATGGATCTCCAACCGAACGGTAAGAATGACCGACTTTTTCGCCCGATGCATCCTTAGCTCGTCGGGGTCGAATTGCTAGAAATGGCCAGCGGAACTAGGATATTTCCCCTCGGCAGTATCGCAATGGGTTTGGAGCGAAGGAGGTTCTTGTGGTTTTCTTACGAGCACCGCTGCGACTTCTGTGCGCAGGATTTTTGATATTGGGAACAGCCACATCCCTTGCGCAAACAGATTCGAGTCCCGTTCCCAATACTCCGGGCCAAGCTATTCCCGGAACAAATGGAGCAAGCCCGTTTGCGAGCAGCGTGCCAACCAAGCTCGTCCCAGGAATCATGCCGCTTTCGTTAGCAGACGCGATCAGCCGCGGATTGAGACAGAATCTCGGGCTGTTGCTATCGCACGAAGACGTCCGTTCGGCCCGCGGCCAGCGTTGGCAGCAACTCAGTGCCCTGCTGCCGCACGTCACCGCGTCTCCCTTTTTGGCAGATTCGAAGATCAACATCGATCAGGCTGGCTTTTCCGGCCTCGCGAGCCTCTTCCATCTTCCGGCGTCTGTCGGGCCGTATTCGTACTTCGACGCTCGGGCCGCAGTGAGCCAGACGCTGTTCGATTGGAAATCCATCAGTGCAACGCGCGCTGCGAGCCAGAGTGTGAAAGCGGCCGACTATACGTTTCAGGACGCTCACGACCTGGTCGTACTCGCTGTTGGATACACCTACCTGCAGGCCATCGCCGACGAAGCCCGCATCGAAACCGAGGAAGCTCAGGTCAAGTCGGCGCAGGCTCTCTATGATCAGGCAACGGACCAAGTCAACGCCGGTACTTCGGCGGACATCGACGCCCTGCGCACCAAGGTCGAGCTCCAGACTCGCCAGCAGGAATTGATCCAGGCGAGAAATGACTTCGCCATCCAGAAGCTGACCGTGGCGCGCGTGATCGGCCTCGCACCCGCGCAGGAGTTCGACCTCACCGACAAATCGCCGTACCAGCCGTTTGAAGGCATGACGGTCGACGAAGCGTTGAAACGCGCGTACTCTTCGCGCTCCGATTACCGCGCCGCCATGAGTGATGTACGGGCCGCGGAACTATCGCGGAAAGCTGCAGGCGCCGGTTATCTGCCATCGCTTCAGTTCGGGGCCGATTATGGGGCGGGAGGAATCAACCCCTCCAGCGCGACCCAGGTATACGAGGTGCGCGGAACGCTGTCGATTCCGATCTTCACCGGCGGTAGCGTTCACGCCGATGTTCAGCAAGCGGAGGCCAGACTCCAGCAGAGCCACGACCGGCTCGACAGTCTGCGAGCACAGATCGAGTCCGACGTCCGCACCGCCCTGCTGAACCTGCAGTCCTCATCGGATCGAGTCAACGTGGCCCGCAGCAACATTGACCTGGCCGAGCAGACGCTGGTTCAATCCACCGATCGATTCAGCGCAGGTGTCACTGACAGTGTTGAAGTCGTGCAGTCGCAGGAAGCGGTCGCGAGTGCGCACGAACAATACATATCGAGTCTCTACAACTATAATTTTGCGAAAATTTCCCTGATCCGCGCTCTCGGCATTGCTGAGGAGGGCGTCAAGGAATATTTCAGAGGCAAATGAACATGGCGGAAGAAAATCCAGCTCGTTCCGAACCTGAGAAGGGCAACGAACCTACAGTCGATTCATCGCCCACAGTGGACAGGGACTACACCCCACCGGTTCGCCGGAATTCCGGCCGACGCAAAAAGCTTGTGATTCTGTCGGTTGTCGTTTTGCTTCTTATCTCCGGCATATTCCTGTGGCGCTATTTGAGCAGCTATGAATCGACCGACGATGCCCAGGCGGACGTTCACCTTTATCCCGTTAGCGCACGTGTTTCCGGCTACGTAGTGCGCGTCAGCGTCGACGACAACCAGTGGGTGGAGAAAGGGACCGTACTAGTGGAGATCGACCCGAAGGACTACGAGGTTGCAGTCGCACAGGCGCAGGCAAATCTCGACAGCGCTGAAGCGACGGCTCGATCACTGAACATCACGGTACCGATTACATCCGTGAACAGTTCAAGCCAGCTCAGGTTCACTGCCTCGGGCATCGAGGACGCCAGTGCCGGGGTTGCCGCCGCCGAGCGGCAACTGACCGCTGCTCATGCTCAAGTCGAAGCGGCCGAGGCGAATGATGTGAAAGCGCAAGACGATCTCCATCGGTATAAGCTGCTGGTCGACAGGCGGGAAGTATCGCAGCAAATCTACGATCAGGCATTGGCCTCTGCCAAATCCAGCAGCGCGACGGTCGCGGCTGCTCACGCGACTGAGTCCGCAGCGCAGCAATTCGTTCAACAGGCCCAGAGCCGCCTCGCGCAAGCCGATGCCAACCACCAATATGCGCAGACCGGTCCGCAGCAAGTTTCGTCTACACGGGCGCGAGTGCAAGCCGCGATCGCCGATGTTGAGCAAAAGCGAGCGTTATTCGAGCAGGCGCAGCTGAATCTTGGATACACGAAGATCGTTGCTCCGGTCAGCGGTGAAGTGAATAAGACGGTCGTGGTGGGGATGAACGTTCAGGACGGGCAACAGCTCCTCACGATTGTGCCTCTCGATGAAGTGTGGGTTACCGCGAATTTTAAAGAAACCCAGATCAAGCACATGCAAGTTGGGCAGAAAGCGGAAATCCATGTGGATTCCAGCGGCCGAACGTTGAAAGGCCACGTGGATAGCATCGCGGGAGCAACCGGCCCTCTCTTCAGTTTGCTACCGCCGGAAAATGCCACTGGAAACTACGTAAAGATTGTCCAAAGAATCCCGGTAAAGATCGTTCTCGAAGCCGGAGAAAACAAAGATCGTCGGCTTCGACCCGGCATGAACGTGGTGCCGGACGTCTACCTCAAATGAGTGCAGCCGCAATCACACTCGACCAGGAAGTTTGGCGGCCCAAGTACAACCCTTGGCTGATCGCCGTTGTCGTGGCTCTGGCGGCCTTCATGGAGGTCCTCGACACCAGCATCGCCAACGTCGCCCTGCCGTATATGGCGGGGAATCTGGGTGCGAGCAACGACCAAAGCACGTGGGTGCTGACTTCTTACCTGGTCTCGAATGCCATCATTCTGCCGATTAGTGGCTGGCTGGCTGGCGCGTTAGGACGCAAGCGTTTCTTCATGTCGTGTTTGGCTGTCTTTACCATGAGTTCCTTACTCTGCGGCATCGCGCCGAGTCTCGGATTTCTCCTCCTGTTCCGGGTGCTGCAGGGCGCAGGCGGCGGCGGACTGCAGCCGATGGCTCAGGCGATTCTGGCAGACACCTTTCCACCGCAACAGCGAGGCCTCGCCTTTGCTCTCTACGGCATTACAGCCATCATGGCGCCCACCATTGGTCCGACTCTGGGTGGATGGATTACGTTCAACTATTCCTGGCGCTGGATTTTCTTCATCAATCTGCCAGTTGGCGTAGCAACCTGGTTCTTGGTGCGGCGCTTCGTCGAAGATCCACCTTACCTGGCGAAGCTCAAGGCCGCTGGGGTGAAGCTGGACTACATCGGCATCGCTCTCCTCACACTCGGTATCGGTGCGTTACAAGTGCTGCTCGATAAAGGCCAGGAGGATGATTGGTTCGGGTCGCACTTCATCACCACTTTGGTGGTCGTCGCGACGGTATGCCTGATCTCGCTGGTGATCTGGGAGTGGTATCAAAAGGCGCCGATCATCGACGTGCGCATGTTCAAGAGCTTCAACTTCGCGAGTTCGAGCCTGATGATGTTTACACTCGGTATCCTGCTGTTCAGCAGCCTGGTTCTGATGCCACAATTTCTGCAGACGCTAGTGGGATATACGTCGGAACTCGCGGGGCTTGCTCTATCCGCCGGAGGCCTTGTTTTGCTGATCGAGATGCCGATCATGGGCCAGCTGACGACCAAGCTGCAGGCGCGTTACCTGATTGCATTCGGCTGGTTCGCCCTCTCCATCGCCATGTTCTATTCAACGAGGCGGATTGACCTGCAGATCAGCTTCAGCGCCGCCACCTGGCTGCGCGTCGCCCAGGTGATTGGTTTGGGCTTTCTATTCGTGCCGATTACGCTGGTTGCTTACGTCGGAATTGCCCCGGAGAAAAACAACGCCGTCGCGGGAATCGTCAACTTCATGCGCAACATGGGCAGCAGTGTGGGAACGTCTTTGGTCACAACCTTGATTGCTCGCCGCTCACAGTTCCATCAAGGAAGGCTCGTGCAAAATGCCCGGGTGGACAGTCCCAACTTTGTCAATGCGGCGAACGGGTTGGCTCAGCATCTGACCGTCTCCGGCGTGGGCAGGCACGAAGCGCAATTGACAGCTTACGCCAGGATTTACCAATCCCTGCAAGCGCAGGCGGCAAGCCTGGCGTACATTGATACGTTCATGGTTCTTTGCGTGGGAGCGGCAATCATGTTCTGTCTCGCTTTCGTTCTGAAGAAGAATGATCCAGGCGGTGGGGGCACACGAGTGATGGAGTAATAAATGGAGTAATAATAAGTTGATCCATTGGTGCGGCACAACAGTCGCAATACAGTCATGCTGGAGATTAAGCTCATCCTTTGTCCCATCGACTTCTCAGAGTTTTCGATCAGGGCGTATCACTATGCCCTGTCGCTGGCTGAGCATTATCACGCCAGGCTGGTGGCGCAACATACCGTCGAGCTGTCACGATATCCTTACGCCGACTACGCAGCCTCGGCAGGAGACTATGCGGCATTTTGTCAGTCACTTCTCGATGGCGGCAAGCAGTTGCTGCAAGAATTCGTAAAGGGCCAGGGCTACGGTGAAATACAGCCGGAACTCGCTGTGCACGAGGGTGCAGCGCCAGATTGCATTTTGTCCTTTGCGCAGAAACACAGAGCGGACGTGATCGTGATGGGAACACACGGCCGGCGTGGTTACGACCGCGTGGTGTTGGGATCGGTAACCAACCGAGTGATGCGCAGGGCCGCTTGCCCCGTGCTCGCCATATGTAAGGCCTCGCAAGACTCGGCTGCGGTAGCTGGGGAGCGAGGCCATGCCCACCACTTGAGCCGCATCCTCTTTTGTACGGATTTTTCCGAGAATTCGGAGCGGGCTTTGACCTACGCAATATCTGCGACTCAGGAGTATGACGCCGAGCTTACCCTGCTTCACGTTTTGGAGGATGTTCCGCGTCCGGCCGAGACTGAAGAGGCCATAGCCGCTGCGAGGGAGCACCTCGAAAAGCTGATGCCCCGGGAAGTTCGAAAGACGATTAGAGCTAAGACCGCAGTGCGCACGGGAAAGCCCTACCAGCAGATCATTCAACTGGTCGGGGAAGAGCATATTGACACGGTGGTAATGGGAGTGCGAGGGCGTGGCGCGTTAGATCTTGCAGTGTTCGGTTCCACAACCTATCGCGTCTTGCAGTTGGGATGCTGCCCCGTTCTCGCCGTCCACGTTTGAAGCATTAGACCCGTGATTGGGACTCCGATGATAAAAATCATAACGATTGAGCGGGAGTACGGAAGCGGAGGCGGAGAAATCGCTCAACTGCTTGCCAAGCAGCTTGGTTGGAAGCTTTGGGATCAATTGTTGACGGAGGAGATCGCGAGGCTCGCCGAATGTCCCAAATCCGTCGTTGAAGTGCGGGAAGAACGAACCGACCCGTTATACTACCGCCTCTTCAAATCCTTCCTGCGCGGAAGCTATGAGGGAAGCATCAACGCGCACAAGCTCAAAGTAGTGGACAGCGAGAGCATCTTGAGGTTTACGGAACGGGTTGTGCTGCACGCGGCGAAGACAGGAAATTCGGTCATCGTCGGAAGAGGGTCGCAGCAGTTTCTCAGGAACCGGCCGGATACTTTGCGCGTGTTCCTCTACGCTCCGAGAGAAGACAAGGTGCGCCGTCTGCTGGCTCGCGGCAAAAGTGAGAAGGAAGCGGAACAGCGCGTGGATACCGTCGATCGCGAACGTGTCGACTTCATCCAAAAGTATTTCCGCGTCGAATGGCCTGATCGCGCCATTTACCACACCATGATCAACACTGCGATCGGCGATGGCGCCGTCGTTGACACGATTCTGCATGTGATGGAAGCCCTCAACGCAAGAGCCAGTGCCTGAGGTCTCTACGCCGCCGGAATCTTGACTCGTAATGACGCGGGTTACTGCAAGCCCCCGAGTGCTCTTGGCGCGAGATTGCGCTTCGATTGGATGCACGACTGCGCACGAACAGCTGGGGCTAAAGCGTTTTCTTATCCGCACTTGGGCAATAATCGGTTGTCGGACGGGAGGAGCCTGTTCGGGTTGGCATTCCTGAATGCAAGTCGTGCCCGGGGTCCGATTCATCTTTTCTCGTCTGCAACAGTTTTTGTCGGAAGCGTTGAGATTCATGATTTGTTTGATATCTTGACGGAGATGAATAGCCGTCCTAACTTCCACGAGGAATTTCGGGCATCAGCGCTAGGCAGTCTGTGTTTCGAACGCTTTTGCCGGGCATTCTTCAAATGGTACTGTCCGCTTACGGTAGAGCACAGTCATCGTCTTCCGGACGCACCATTTCTGCTTTGCAGCAATCACACGAGTCATGCGGACAGTGCGGTCTTGATGACCGCGAGCGGGCGCAGTTTTCGTAGCTTTGCCCTAATTGGCGCCAGCGACTATTTCTTTCGCTCGCGCCGCCTTCGCTGGGCTGTCTCGCCGTTGATGAATGTCATACCAATCGATCGTGAACCAGGGGCGCAGTCGCTATCTGCTTGCTTGGCAGCTTGTCGGCAATTCATGCAGCAAACCGGCGGCAGCCTGATTCTTTATCCTGAGGGCACTCGGTCGCAAGACGGTCAAATGCGGGCATTCAAGAGTGGTGCCGCCTTGTTTGCCATCGAACTTGACGTACCGGTCGTTCCGGCATACATAGAAGGCACACACCACATTCTCCCGAAGGGACGCTATATGCCGAGAGTCGGTCCGGTCACGGTGCGTTTCGGAGAACCAGTCAGATTGGCCCCTCCGCGCTCAGGAGAACTCCCGCGCGAACGACGGCGCCGCGCGGTCGAGCAGCTCACCCAGAGCATTCGAATGCTGAGCTCACGCCGTGACCCGCAGGAGTTGGCGGCGAACTTGCAAGAAAATGAGACGGTATCGCAGTTTCACTAGTGAACACATGGTCTACGAACCAAGGCACATGAAGTGGTGGGGTTGGGGATATGAGGACGCGGAATTTCGCGCCAACCACCATCCCAGCTTTTGGCCTTTTGCCAAGTCAGTGCTTGATATTGAAAGGGATGATTTTCGAAAACGCGAATGGAGTCTGGAGTCGATCGAACTGCCGGAAGCCTATGCCGATGAGCCATTCTTGGCCAAACTTCGCGCTTGCCTCACTCCCTCCCAGTTGACGGACGACGCAAAGGAGCGGGTCATCCACTCGTATGGCAAGGGATTCCGCGATCTGTTTCGACTGCGCCGAGGCATTGCAGCAGGGGCCCCCGATCTGATTGTTTATCCGGAGAGCGAGCGTGACGTATGCCTTACGCTTCGCGCGGCGGCCGAGCGCGACATTGTGTTGATTCCCTTCGGGGGAGGGTCGAACATCGCCGGATGCCTCGAACGGATGGATGCTCGCCGCATGTGCGTGTCGCTTGATATGCGACGGATGCGTCGAGTGTTATCGGTGGACAGACGCTCATTTACCGCACAGATCGAAGCCGGAGTCTTTGGCCCAGACCTCGAAGAACAGCTGGGCGCGCATGGAATGACGCTGGGCCATTTCCCGGACTCGTTCCTGCACTCCACTCTCGGTGGTTGGATCGCCACGCGTTCAGCGGGAATGCAAAGCGATAAGTACGGCAAGATCGAAGATATGGTGATCGCCATGCGTATGGTGACTCCCGAAGGAGTATTGCAGAGCCGTGTGGTCCCGAAGTGCTCGAACGGTATCGATCTTAATCACCTCTGCATTGGTAGTGAAGGGACGTTAGGCGTCATTACCGAAGCCACGATGCGGGTCCACGCCCTTCCCCAATCGCGGCAAGTGCGAGGCTATCTCTTTCCGGAATTCGAGGGCGGCATTGAAGCGATGTTTGAGTGTGTGAATCAGGAGTGCATGCCGGCCATGGTACGCCTCAACGATCCGGACAAGACGGCGCTCTCGCTCGCCTTTCGTCCTCCGGCCGCAGGCTTCACCAAAATCGCCGGGAGTCTCTTCAAAACTTATCTGCGGGCCAAAGGCGTGGTGCAGCCCCGAGCGTGCCTGATGCTAGTTGCTTTTGAGGGTAGTCCGCGTGGCGTCTCCCGGAGGTTGCAGCAAGCAGAAGCAATTTATCAAAAACGTGGCGCGGTTGGCCTGGGCGCCGGCGCCGGGAGGTCATTTGAAGCGACCAAGTATGATTTTCCCCACATCCGCGATTTCTTGCTTGACCGCAATGTCACCACTGACGTGAGTGAGACTGCAACCGTGTGGAGTAACATCGGCACCTTGTATCGGGACACTATCGCTGTTTTGCGCGCTGAAATCAGCAAGAGCGGAGTCCGTCCCTGGGCTGGATGTCACATCAGTCATACCTATCCGTGTGGGGCCAGTCTGTACTTCACGTTCGGCTTCCGGCAACAAGCGGGACATGAACTGGAGCAATATCTTCAAGTCAAGAGCGCCGTCCAACAGTCGTTCATCAATCACGGAGCGACACTTTCTCATCACCATGCAGTGGGGACCGAGCACTTGCCGTGGCTGGCCGACGATATTTCGCCAGTGGGCGTGCAGGCCGTCTCTGCCATCAAACAGGGACTTGACCCTGGCAATATCATGAATCCCGGCCGACTGCAGCCTTCTTCAACTCCGCTGGAGGATTGGCTAGCCCTCGGTTCGCCGCTTGGACCCACCGGGAATGAGATCGGCGTCTCTGATCTGCAGCGGCGTCGGAAGCCGTGACCCTACGTACTAGTGGACAATCGAACTCATCGATTTCGATGTGACATTTGAGCGTTCGAGGCGAAAATGGGGCGTCTTTGTCACTTGAAAGGACCTCTGATTTCTGCTTGAATGACCGCAACGCGGAGTCATCATGAAGATCTACAACCTCATAGGTTATCTGATCATTCTTCTCTACATGCTGGCATGCATGGAATCCGCGCCAGCTCACTTGGGGCCCCGGAACGGATTGATGATCGGCGCGGCTTATTTTATTTTTTGCTGGTTTCTCGGCGGATTGTATCTGGCCGATATTCTTCATCTCGGAATTGCTCATCGCTCACTCGACTACCAGGAATGGTTCATCAAGGCCGTGACTGTGGTGAACAACACCTTCGCGATTTACGTAAATCCGATCACCTGGGTGAATCGCCATCGCTTGCATCATAAGAATTCGGACCATGATGGAGACCCGAATAAGGTTTCCGAGGATGATTTTTGGCGGACCTTATATCTCTGTCTCTTGCCGTACCGTTGCCAGGAAGATCTGGCCAACGACGATCTCTTGAAGTCGCCAACCTTCCGTGTGGTGAGCAGCCCGGTGTTTACGGTCGTTGCGCAAACCTTCACTTTTTGCCTGATGTGGCGGCTCACCGGAAGTCTGAAATTTACCCTCGTGATGTGGCTTGGAGCGCGAATTTTTGGATGGTGGGTCAACATGATTCAAAACTACTGGACCCACACTCGACAATTTGGATACCGGCGATATGACGATGAACGCGACAACGCAATGAATATCGGAGAGTGGCTGCCGGTCACGGCGACCTTCAGTGCCTGCCTGCAGAACAATCATCACCACTATCAGACTCTGTTGCGTCTCAGCCACGACGAATCCGAATACGATTTCGGCTTTCTGACCGTCAAAGTTATGAAGCAGCTCGGCTTGGTGAAGGCAACAGCAAGGGGCGAACTGATCCCCCCAGACGTTCCGTTACGCGCGCTAGATTTCTAAAGCGCTGCGTTTTCTTTTTGCAACGCGCTCTTATTCCTTTTGATAAATGGATCAACCGTTTGGCGGAGAAAGTCAGGCGCAATTTCTTCCCCGTCCAGGCCATAATGTTCCGGCCATTCCTCAGGATAGTAATAAGTCCCGAAAATTCGATCGATCCACGGGAAGTGGATGGCAAAATTCTTGTCGATTCCCTCTCTTTGCGAAGTGTGATGCCAATGATGATATCTGGGCATCACCAAAAACTCTTCGAGCCATTTGGCGCTGGGACCGAAATTGCAATGAGTCCAGGTGGCGTGAAGGGTAACAAAAATGAGATACGCAAAGATGATTGATTGCGAAAATCCCAGCATAAGAGGCACGAGAATGAATCCGCGCACCAGGGTATCGTCGACAAAGTGGGAGCGTGAGCCTGCGATCCAATCCAGCGCCTTCGAAGAATGATGAACCGCATGAAAGCGCCATAAAAAACGCACTTTGTGCAATGCCAGGTGAATAAAATATTCGGCAACGTCGGCCACCACAATCGCCAGGAAAAACTGCAAGAGCCAAGGCATTCGAGCGATAAAGTGTTGAAGCGGCGGAACGCCCAAGTATTTAACGGCCTGCGTCGCGGGCAATAAGACCAGAAAAGATAAAATCTGGATCGGAAGATGAGTGGACATGAAATAAACCACATCCAAAGTCCACTGATTCCTGAAGGTTCCTTGCTCTGGATACTGCGGCCAGAGCCTTTCAAGAGGCACGTAGATGAGTGCCATCAAGAACATATCCAGCAAAAACCAGTCGAGGCCGATGGCCGGCCCATTGCGCAGGTTCTGGTTGATCTGAACGCTTGAACCTCCCAAAAGCGCAGCAGCCGTGGCAAGCAAGAGTCCGGTGAATGCCAACGTCTTCTTCTCGCGAATAATCGAAGAAATGATTCCGAACACGATTGCACCCACGATGAGGCATTGGATTAACTCGCGCATGGCATGCATGGGATAATGTGCACGCAGTTCAGGAGAGGTGAGTAGCTGGGGAAAGTGCAGGCACAAGACCCCTCCGAACGAAAGCGATCCAAAAAAGGCCGATAATATTCCGCTCCACCAACCGGTCCCGAAACCAGTGGACTCAGCGTCACCAAGGAATTCATTGAGTTTTTGTTCGATCACGATATCCCCCAAGTGCCTGAATGCGCGCAACATTATGATACTTCGGCTAACGTCGTGCAACGTGAGAAGTCCGAAGAGTACAGCTAAGCCGCCCCACAGCACTAAGACCGACATAAGGCCCACAGGAAAATTGGCTCGAAAAAAGCAGTGACAACTACAGTCGGTGCGCCGCTCTTCTTTCGCCTTCTGAGCTACGGCCAAACTCGCGTTACAATTTTAGGATCGAGTGAAAAAGCGAACAAGTCGCATTCACGGTCTGGTAAGTCCAAGGTAACAGGCAATCCTGAAGTCCCCATTTTGCCGCGTCTCCACCGTTGAGAGCCAACCGCACAGAATCGCTTTTCCGTGCCACTTCGGCTCTGGCCACACTTCAATTAGGAGATTGGCCTTAACTGCAGCGGCATCGGCCCTACTTACTTCTGTTCGAAGTCCTGCTGGCAATCGTTTCCATAGGTGAACGAATGCAACGCGAAGTCCGAGCGCTGTGGTTCGAGCGCGAGCAGATGCGCACCAAAACTCCTGTTTTCCACGAGGTAATACATTCGCGGATTGCTCACGTCGAGATAGGAACCCTGCGTGTCCAAATGGACATCGACGCCCGCTTCGCTCTGATCGATCGGCTTACCATCCTGCAGCAGGTAAACGCGCACAGGTTTCTTTGGATCGCCAACGCTGAGGACCGCGTAGACGGAACGGGCGTGGTAGCGTAGCTGCGCGGTGCCGTGCTTATCGTCGGACGTTACCCCATCCTGTTGGGTGATCCACCGCCCGGAGAGCATGACTTTGCCGTCCGCGGGCTCTCCATTTCCATGAAAATCGGTGACCTCCCCATCGTTTTTGTAGCCTCTCGGATTGGCGATGGCGCCTCGTCCGAACCAATCCCCAACGTAGGTTTCGTCCGTACAAACTCCGCACGAAGGAGCAAACGTGTTTTCCGGAGGATCGAACGGAAGCTGAGTCACCTCGGGATGGAAAGTCGCAATCAGCTCACGAATCTTTTGCTCCATCGGCCGGTTGTTCCCTTCGCCCTCGACGTGCAATACGATGTCGCCCTCTTGATCGACGAGATAGCGATTTGGCCAGACATCGGAATGGTACGCGTTCCAGATCGAGCCGTGGGTGTCGGCGACAACGGGCCAGGGCAGTTGAAAGCGTTTCGCCGCTTCGCGAACGTTGTCGACGCTGAACCCGATGGCAAATTCACCATAGTGGACGCCGACAATATCGAGGCCAAAGGAGTGATACTTGGAGTACCAGCGTTTCAGCACGCTGAAGTCACGGATGCAATTAATGCAAGTGAACTCCCAGAAATCAATCAGGAGAACATGCCCTCGATAGCCTTTGATCGAGTGCGGAACATTTTTTCCCGCAACACCCGAGTCAACCCATTGCGCATCAGGAGCAAAGTTAGGCGCCCTCTGCGATTTTTGATTGCTTGCTTGTGTAGTGGAAATAAGCAGAAGCACAACCAGCTTGGAAGTGAGCGTTCGCATGGCCTGTTCATTCTAGACGAGTGGTCTGCAAACTAAGATGAGTCGTTCGATTCCACGCCCACCTGGGCTCTGCATCCGACGAGTCTGCAGAAACCGCCGGGGCGCTACTTAAAACTGGGCTTCGGTGGCGCGCACACTGAGTCGAACCAGCGACTGATATACACTTCGGCGTGAGCTTCACCGCAGTAATGCCGTGCCCCGGCCGCGTTGGCGGTTTCAGAACTCCACCGGCACACAGTAAGCTCGGAATCTCCGCATCGAATCACGAACCAGTGGATGGGGTTGGTGGTCACCAGTCCACAGACTTCACATCTATATTCCTGGAGAAATGTCATACGCTCCGTTCCGTATCTCCGAGGTTGGCCATCTTCATTTCGTCATCGAGGCTGGCCCGAGATTTGGTGTGAGAATCGTTAGTTCGCCGACTTGTTCCCGCTTCACGCTACCACGCAGGTGCGCGACCTGATCCATCATCCACACCTCAGGAATGATCTCGGCGACCAGCTGTCCATGACAGAAAAGTCGCACCACCGAACTCTCAGAAACAACAACTCCCACTGCTTTGGTCACCGCGCTCATGTTGGCGGCGGCAATATGACGGCTGCCGAGACCCAGGGGAACGTCCGCTTGTGCGACGGCGTCGAGGTAGCGGCATGCGGAAAGGACAGTTCCTTGGTGACTCACCACGAATCCGCCGTCCAATTGCGCCAACTCCTTGATAGTCCCGCGCAAATTGAGATCGGTGAGATGGCGCGCGGACTCCGGATGTCCCGATAGCGGATCCAAGATCAACGGTCTGGATCTCGCAAGCACTGCTTTCTCATCCCCAAGTGTGAATAGCGTGCCAACCCGCTTTCCCTCCCGACCCTCGCGTGCAATTTCGGCTGCGAGCCCAATCAGGGACTCTAGAACGGCAGGATCATATTCCGTGATTTGGCAGAGAATGCTCCCAAACATCCAGCAACTCCTCGGTTGGCTCCATGCCACCGACCATAACATACATATACTATGTTTTGGATGAAGGGCTTATGGAGAAGATTCAGGCTTAGGTGGACTTCGATCCATCAATCGCCTGTCTAGACGACACTCAGCCAGGGGCGGGAAGAACGCTTACTGTCGATGCCTAGCTCTGCGCGTTTCACGGTAAACACGATGCCCGAGGCAACCTTGAAAGCCCAGGCTGCCCATTCGGAATTGGGCAAATTGCTGCCAGTTGACGGCGGAAACTGCGAGGAAGTGCTGGCGGAGTTTGGCGAGGTGGGCATCGACGTAGATGCTCTGGCAGCTTAGCCGCAGACTGAGGGATCCGAATCCTTTGTGCAGTCCTGGAATAACTTGATGGCTGTGATTTCTTCTAAGAGCGCATCGCTAAATAAAAGTGGCACCCTAAAGGCCGCCATTTAATCAAAAGGATAGAGTTCATCACAGCAAAGGGCCGGCTACAAAAGGAGCAGCATATGGCAGCACAGGCCGTACCACGCACAAAGGGCTCGAGAACGAGACGAGCAGCATGGAGCGCACTGGCGTCCCATTACAAGACGGTTTCGAAGCAACATCTGCGGCAGCTCTTCGCGGACGATCCGAAACGCGGTGAGCGTTTGGCGGTCGCGGCCGTTGGTCTTTACCTCGATTACTCCAAGAACCGCGTCACCGATGAAACGCTGCGCCTGCTTCTTCAACTCGCAGAGGACTCTGGCCTGCGGGCACGCATCGACGCCATGTTCCGCGGGGACAAAATCAACGTCACCGAGAAGCGAGCGGTCTTGCACGTTGCGCTGCGTGCGCCGCGAGGCAGTTCCATTGTCGTTGACGGAAAGAACGTGGTCCCAGAAGTCCATGCAGTGCTCGACCGGATGACAGATTTTTCCAACCGTGTGCGCAGCGGCGAATGGAAGGGGCACACGGGCAAGCGCATTCGTAACGTGATCAACGTCGGCATCGGCGGCTCGGACCTGGGCCCGGTCATGGCTTACGAGGCGCTGAAGCACTACAGCGATCGAAGCATGACATTCCGCTTCGTATCGAACGTTGATGGTACTGATTTCGCCGAAGCCGTCCGTGACCTCGATCCGTCGGAAACGCTTTTTATCATCTCCTCGAAAACCTTCACCACCCTTGAAACGATGACGAATGCTCACACGGCTCGGGAGTGGTCTCTCGCTGGACTAGGCGGCGACGCAAAATCAGTGGCAAAGCATTTCGTCGCGGTCTCGACGAATGCCGCAGAGGTTGCCAAGTTCGGAATCGATACCGCCAACATGTTCGAATTCTGGGATTGGGTTGGCGGACGCTATTCGATGGACTCCGCCATTGGCCTGTCGACCATGGTCGCCATTGGGCCTGAGAATTTTCGGGCGCTGCTAAGTGGTTTCCATCAGATGGACGAACACTTCCGCACGGCCCCATTCCAGCAAAACTTGCCTGTGCTGATGGGTCTCCTTGCGATCTGGTACAACGATTTCTTCAAGGCGCAAACGGTCGCGGTTTTGCCTTACGAACAATACCTGAAACGATTCCCTGCCTACCTCCAGCAGCTGACAATGGAAAGCAATGGCAAGCACGTCACGCTTGAAGGGAAGAAGGTTGCGCACGATACAGGTCCAATTTATTGGGGAGAACCCGGAACCAACGGTCAACACTCTTTCTACCAACTGATTCATCAGGGAACGAGACTCATTCCCTGCGACTTCATCGCTTTTTCGAAGCCGCTGAACCCTCTGGGGCACCATCATGACATGCTGATTGCCAACGTCTGCGCTCAGACGGAGGCGCTGGCTTTCGGCAAGACGCCGGCGCAGGTCGAGGCCGAAGGCACTCCGCGGTGGCTGGTGCCGCACCGGGTGTTCGAGGGCAACCGTCCGTCGAATACGATCCTGACTGACAAACTCACGCCTGAAACTCTCGGAAAACTGGTGGCGCTGTACGAACACTCCGTGTTTACCCAGGGCACAATCTGGAATATCGATTCATTCGATCAATGGGGCGTCGAACTGGGAAAGATCCTCGCGCAACGCATCATCCCTGAACTGGAGAGCAAAACCGAACCGCAGCTGGCCCACGACAGTTCCACTAACAGCCTGATCAGGTATTACCGGAAATCGAAGCAGTCATAACGGAGCTGAGAAACGCAACTTGGAATCATTGGTCTTCGACGGATGGATGCCAATATGGTAGAACCTTCAGCCGGCCCCGCTCCTCTGGTGTAATCCGCAGCCCCGCCTTTCGCTTCTGCCATGCCCCATCAAGGCGATGCTTTCTAAGTTGCGGAAAGAGGAACTTCTCACGTTGCGGCGACGGCTACAGAAAAACATTTGACCAGTTCTTCAGGGCAGCATAAGATTCCCCCTCGTAAAAGTCGGGGCTCGCGTGGCTAGGTTATCTCCCCTTAACGCGTGCGATCTACGGCGTCCAATCTACAGAATGAGGAAAGGCCCTTCGTGCAGACTCAAAGGCCTCTGTCCGCCATCTCAATAAGTGACTTTGGCGCGGCCTTGCTTGGTCAGCAGAATTTGGGCCCTCGCGCCCAAATCGTCGCTGATGCGGTCTCTCAAGTTTTTCCTGGCATGGCAGTTGTGGTCTATGTGATCGGTGATGAGGAAAATCCCTGCTGGACGCCCAAAGCAACCGCGGGTGAGATTACAGTCGCTAAAGAGATGGAATTTGAGGCCGGGACACTCGGCAGGGTGGCACAAAATAGAACACTTGTGAAGTTTGAGGGTCCCGAACTGCGTCGCGAAGACTACGCGCACTTGGATGTCCGCCGAACTCTAACCTCGCTGGCATATCTTCCGCTGCTGGTCGAAGAGGAGATCCTGGGTGCCATCGAGTTGATCAGCTTCGACGAGTCCTTTCCGCCGATTCTGCCGAGGGTTCTAAGCGACATCTCGGAACTGGCCGCCCCGGCCTTGATGGCCGCGCGCTCATATGAGAGCGAGCGAAACGTTACTCTTCATTCGATCAGCCGCGTAACTCAGATGTACGACCTTGAGAAGGTTTTCAACTCGACTCTCGAGATGGATGAGTTGCTGGGGACGATTGCCAAGAAATTTCGCGACGTAATGAATGTTCAGGCCGTCAACCTGTGGATGATCAACGGAGATGTTCTCGAGTTGGTGAGCTGTGAGGGATTCGATCCGACCGTGAGCGTCGGGTTGCTGCAGAAGGCAGGGGAGGGTATTGCAGGCGACATCTCCGACAACGGAGAACCGGTGTTGATCGACAATCCCGAAGATGAGCGGCTGCAAAAGCGCAACCGCGGCCACGAAGCTCAACCGGTATTTTCAATCGTGGCAGCTGCTCTAATCGAACACGAGAACCTCGTGGGCGTGGTCGAGGCCATCAATCGGTTGGACGGTATGCCGTTCGACGACGACGACCAGTTTCTCCTGGTGAATATCTGCGAGACCGCGAGCAATGCTCTCCATAATGCCAGCCTGCTGCAGTCGGAGCGCAAGGTTGAAATTCTGCAAACGCTCGTACAGGTGAGCGGCGAGATCACTTCCACGCTGAACCTCGATCGGGTGCTGCAGTCTATCGTGAGCCATACCCAGGCCATCATTCCTTTTGAGCGTGCCGCGCTTGCGCTGGAACAACGAGGAGCGCTGCAGCTCAAAGCAATCTCCGGGGTGACGCAGATTAATCCTGCAGACCCAGCCGTTTCTGCACTGAAAGACATGCTGGAATGGGCATCGATTTCGAATCAGGAAACCCATGTCACCCAGCACGGTGACGCGATTGACGATCCGCGTCCCGAAACCAAAGCGAAGTTTGCTGACTATTTCTCGGCCAGCGGAATGCGTGGATTCTATGCCCGGCCGCTTGTTGATGACCAGGGGAGACTGGGCATTCTCTCCTTTGAAAGCAGCGATCCAGATTTTCTGACCGTCGCTCATCTGGAAATCATAAAGGTTCTCGCCGCTCAGGCCACAGTGGCTTTGCGGAATGCTTCGCTCTATCGGGAAGTTCCTTTCATCAATGTACTGGAGCCGCTGCTGCAGAAGAAAAAGCGATTCCTGGCCATGGAAAAGCGGCGACGTGGGTTGATGGTTGCGGGAACCGTTGCACTGGGACTTTTCCTCATCTTTTGCCCTTTGCCCATGCGTGTTTCCGGAGAAGCCACGGTAGCTTCGGCACGCACCGCGCGAGTGCAGGCTGGTGTCGATGGAGTGGTGAAGAATGTCTATATCCGCGAAGGTGATGTTGTATCCGAGGGCGCGGCGCTGGCTGACTTGGAAGACTGGAACTACCGGTCCGACGTGTCCGCGGCCCAGGCCAGGTACAGCGAAGCCGTGGAAGCAATGAATCGGGCTCTCACTATGAACGACGGAACCGCAGCGGGCACGGAACGTGTTAAGGCGGATTACTGGAAAGCTGAATTAGGCCGCGCCCAGGAACGTCTGGACCACACTGCTTTGCGGGCTCCTTTGGCTGGAATTATCACTACGCCCCATGTGGAGAATGCTGTTGGCCGTCATCTGACCCAGGGCGACACTTTGGCTGAGATTGTGGAAACTGCTCACGTCATGGTCGACGTCGCTGTTCCTGAAGATGACGCTAATCTGCTGAAACGAGGCGAGAGCGCTTCCATCAAACTGGAGAGTTTCCCTCTTCGTACTCTGCAGGGCCATGTGATGGTGGTTAGTCCCGAGGGACAGGTCGAGTCTGATCATCGTGTCTTTGTTGCTCGGGTCGATGTACTCAACGAAGATGGCGCTCTCCGCCCCGGAATGCAAGGACTAGGCAAGGTATCGGTGGGTTGGCATCCGGCCGGTTATGTTTTTTTTCGCGGTACCGCGATGTGGATCTGGAGCAAGCTGTGGTCATGGTTTGGATGGTAAGTTCCGTCGAGCTTAATTTCGGGGAGTTGGCTATGTGGAAGTACGGTTATGGGATCACGGTGCTGCTTGCGACGACAACGGTGCTGATCGGGTGCAGTTCGAGTCCCACTCCAACGGCACAGGCTGCGGCGGGAATGCCGCAACCTGTCACAGCAACGACTCAGCCTCCGCCACCGCGGACAGATTACATCGCTTCGGGTCCGATTGTCGTCGAAAATCAAGTAGATCTAGCGGCCCAACGCGATGGGGTGATCGCTGAGATATCAGTTGAAGTGGGCGCGTCAGTGAAGAAGGGTCAGCTCATGGCTCGACTGGACGACCGCCAGCTCACTGCCGACCGCGACGCGGCCGCGGCGAAAGAGCGTAGCACGGCCGCCGATCTCAAGAACTGGGAAGCAGCCGCCAAAGTGGCACAATCGGACCGCGACCGCGCCGAGGCTCTTTGGAAAGCGAACATTATTGCAAAGGAACAGGAAGAGAAGACAATGTATCAGTCCGAAGCCACCGACTTCGAGGTCGAACGCCAGCGCGAGGACCTGAAGTATGCACAGGAGACCCTCCGCTCGCTCGATTTTGAACTGGAAAAGACCAGGATCACGGCTCCCTTCGACGGAGTCGTCGCACGGCGGTATGTCCGCGCTGGACAAGAAGTGGCTAAGAATGACCGGCTATTTTGGATCACTGCGGTGGGACCCTTGAGGGTCAAATTCTCTCTACCGGAAAAATATGTGGGCCGCGTGAAGAGGGGAACCGAGCTCGTCGTCACCACGTCAGTGAGTCCAGAGGAAAATCATCTGGCCAGAGTCATCCTGGTCAGCCCGGTGGTTGACCCGTCGAGTGACACCATTGATGTCACCGCCGAAATACAAGCGCCGCCGGCCGGCTTGCGCCCAGGAATGACTGTCAACATCCGCATGCAGAACTAGCGATGAATCTATCCGAAGTCCTCAACGTCGCGCTGCCGGAACTGCCCGCACGCAGGATCGAAAGAACCTACCTCCGTCTTCACCCCAATTTGATTGCACGCGAGCAGGTTGAAGGTGGAGTTCCAACTATTGTCGCGATGGTTTCTGGCGGTCTTTACACTATGCGGTTCCGTCCGGAGCAATGGAAACTGTTGCAGCTCTTCGACGGGAAACGCTCATATGGTGAAGTCGCCGAGGTTTTCCGAGAAGAAACAGGCGTAATCCTGGCCGAGAAAGAACTGCGAGAATTTACCGACTCGCTCGAGGAAGGAGGAATTTGGTACAGGACCTCTTTGGAAACAGCTACGACTAGTGCTGAGAAGTTGGCAGATGAGCGTCGGCGCCGCACCCGCAAAAGAATAGATCTTGCGATGATGACTTTCTCCACATGGGATCCCGACAAGTACCTCACCAGACTTCATACCCGCCTGGGTTTCATTTACACAAAATGGTTCACGCTTCTGACCTTGGGAATGTTCGCCGTCATGGTGCTTATCTTCGTGAGCGGATGGAGTGAGATCTGGCGCGACACGGTTCAGTACTACACCTTTACAGACAAAAATGCGGCCGATCTGGCGGAGTTCTGGCTGTTGTTCTGCGGACTGGGGTATTTTCACGAATGCGCTCACGGTCTGACCTGCAAGCATTTCGGAGGAGCCGTACACAGAATGGGATTCGTGCTTGTCTATCTCTCCCCCGCCTTCTTTTGCGACATCAGTGAAATCTATGTATACGGAGGCAAGTGGACGCGAATCGCCGGCATCATCGCGGGCATATGGGTCGAGCTCATGTTTTGTTCGGTAGCAAGCATCGTTTGGTGGTTAACTCCGGCCGGCATCCCCATCCACGATTTCGCTTACAAGGTCATGTTGATCACTGGTGTAGCGGTTGTGCTCATGAACTTAAATCCACTGATCAAGCTCGATGGTTATTATCTCTTTGGTGAGCTGATCGGTGTCCCGGCCATCAAGGAAAACTCGACGGAATATGTTTCGAGTTTGGTCAAACGTCACGTGTTCCGGTTGCCGGTGGAGGTTCCTTACCTGCGACCTGGGCGGCGCGGGCTGTTCATGATTTATGCGGTTGTGTCCGGTTTGTACAGCTACCTGATCCTGTTTGCAGTGGTGCGCTTTGTCTATAACATCTTCACTCGCTCTAACCCGCAATGGGGATTTCTGCCAGCGCTCCTGCTCGCCGTGCTAATTCTGCGATCACGGCTGCGCTCCTCGGTGAGGTTTATGAAGGATTTTTTTCTGGACAAAAGGCAAAGGCTTCGAACACTGTGGAATCGGCCATCCAAGGCGGCAGCCGTCGGTGTAATAGCCGCACTGGTTCTCTTTGCTCCGATCTGGCCTCAAGTGGTTAGCGGCCGGTTCGTTCTTGAACCGCATCGGAACGCGACGATACGCGCCGCCCTGGCGGGACAGATCACCGAGGTTCTAGCAGACGAAGGGACACCGGTTGCGGCCGGTACTCCTTTATTCCTTTTGCGTAACGCACGGCTCGAAGCCGAAGCCGCCGAAGCCACCTTCCATCTCCGCACTGCCGAAGCCAAAGCCCGCGCGGCGCAGATGAATTACACGGATCTCGGAGTCGCACGAGCGGAACGTGCCTTGCAGGCCGACCGCTCGCGCTCGGCAGCCGAGCAATTGGATGCGCTCCGGGTCGCGAGCCCAATCTCGGGCGTAATCGCCACGCCGAGACTTCGGTCTCGAGTCGGTACCTTCGTTAAGGAAGGAGATCTGTTAGCGGATGTGGAAGATGACAGCGCATTGAAGGCGCGAATCTTCATTCCTGAATCCGAGGTTCACTGGATTCGGTCTGGCGCTGCAGTCTCCCTAAAACTGGAATCGCAGTTTCAGCCGGTTCGGGGGCACGTAGCATCGCTTGCGCCCGCTTCCTCCGAACTGGCTGGTGGCCTCTCGCAACAGGAGAAATATAAAGGGATTGCCCCCCCAGTCTATTACGTGGTGACCGTTCCGGTCTCGAATGCCAGGGGGATGCTACGGTCAGGTATGTCGGGAGATGCAAAAATCCACGTCAAGAAGCAGAGTATCTTTGGATTTGTGTGGAGCTCGATCTGCGAAATTGCTCTGAGAAAACTCTGGTAAAGTTGGACCCAAGAACCGAAAGAGAGGAGGGAACACCCCCACAGTATCCCCCCTCCTAGTTCGGCCGTTCTCGAGAGAAACCTGTTTCTTAGAACACCTGGCCGCCCTTCAGTACGTTGCCGCCCTTTAGCACGTTGCCGCCCTTTAGCACGTTGCCGCCCTTCAGCACGTTGCCGCCTTTCAGCACCTGGCCGCCCTTCAGCACTTGGCCGCCCTTCAGCACTTGGCCGCCCTTCAGCACTTGGCCGCCCTTTAGCACGTTGCCGCCCTTCAGCACGTTGCCGCCCTTCAGCACGTTGCCGCCCTTTAGCACGTTGCCGCCCTTTAGCACGTTGCCGCCCTTTAGCACGTTGCCTCCCTTTAGCACGTTGCCTCCCTTTAGCACGTTGCCTCCCTTTAGCATGTTGCCTCCCTTTAGAACCTGAACCGTATTGGTCGGAGCGCCGGCGACCGCAGTCGTCGCGATTATGGCCTTCTTCGCCGCCGTAAGGTTGCCAATCAAAGACTTTTTCTGGATCGCCATTGGAATCTCTCTCCTGTATTTTGATCTCGATCTTTACTGCTCGGTTTGGGATACAGCAGTTGGCGTGCCAATCTCTGCGAACCGGAAGGCTGCGGGCTAAACCGCGCTGCCATCAGTTACTTGCAGTAGCTTCGGGAATCGAAAGGTTAAAACGGGCCGGAGGGGCAACGGCGGTTTTAAATTAATAATTCATCTTTCGAGGATTAAATATTAATCCACCTCAGCGAGGCGGTCGAATTTTTTATGTCTTTCCAAGGCCGTATTTGCGGCAGAGATAGTGCATCTTCTGTTTATCCACTCGCAGCAACCGCGCTGCGCCGATCTTGCTGCCCCCGGAGCGTCTTAATGCCGCTGTTAGGTAGGCTACCTCGATCTTGGCGATTTCCTCGTCAAAACTGACTCCTGCTTCCGGAATCAGCATGGATTCTTGGCTGGTTGCGTTGTTGTAAAGCAGTCTTTGGGGCAGATGTTGAACCTTGATCGTTGGACCCTCCACCATCAGCACCAGCCGCTGAATCAGATTCTCCAGCTCGCGGACGTTGCCCGCCCAAGCGTCCTCTTCCAGAATCTGCATGACCTCGGGGTCAAGGCGCTTTAACGGAGTGTGGTTTGCGGCACAGTATATGTGCAAGAAATGATCCACCAACACCGGCACGTCGCCTGCCCTCTCGCGCAGCGGAGGCAGGGTGAGGGGCACAACGTTAATGCGGTAGTACAGATCCTCACGGAAACGCCCGATCCGGACCATCTCTTCCAAGTCTTCGTTAGTGGCGGTAATGAGCCGGAAGTCGATCTTCTTTGCCGTCTGCCCACCAATTCGGGTCACCGCCCGATACTCCAAGACTCGCAGCAGCTTGCTCTGCAAGGCCAAGCCCAGCGTGGCGATTTCGTCGAGGAACAAAGTCCCTGTGTGGGCTAACTCGATGTGCCCGGGCCGTGAGGTTCGTGCGTCCGTGAAGGCGCCTTTCTCGTGCCCGAAAAGCTCGGCCTCGACCAGGTTCTCCGGCAATGCCGCGCAATTGATGCTTACAAAAGGCTTTTCGGAGCGAGGCCCGATTGCGACGATGGCTCGCGCCGCCAGTTCTTTGCCCGTCCCGCTCTCTCCGCGGATCAGCACCGTGCTGGTGCTGTCTGCCAGTCTCGTAATAGCTTGATAGACACGCCGCATCGCTTCGCTGGAACCGATCAGGTCGCAGAAGGACTCCTGCTGCACTTTTTCACCCTGCTGTTGCCGCCACTGGATCTCCAGTTCTCGTTTCTCCAGCGCACGCCCGAGTACCGCATGGACCTCCTCAAAATTGATGGGCGCTACGAAATATTCGTCCGCCGTGGCACCCGTCGCCTTTAGCCGAAGGCTGCGGCTGTTGGATCGCGTGAGGCCTACCAGCACCAGATTCGGTCCCAGCGCTCGCAGATCGCTCAGGGCTCTGATGCCGTCGTCGCTCCGTTCTCCCACTGTGTCGAGGTCCACAAGGATTGCATCTGGCACTGACTTGTCAACCAGCGCCACCAGCTGATCCCAAGTTTGAAGCAGAGTAAGGTCGTAGTCGGTTTCAAGGTGGGTTCTTGCTTCGGGACCCACCAATTCGTCCGTGGTGACGATCACCACACTTCGGACTATTTCATCCTTATTGCTGGCAGCCCGCATATTCTTCCTCCCGAGGTTTCAGCCGGTGGCGACGAATTATGACAAATTATTCGACCATCCGATATGAATTTTTCACACGAGTCGCCGTAGCCAGAATTCCATTTACGTGCGGCCGAACGGAGTCGAACGCGGCCCTTGCAAATCCCTTCGCCATCTCGCGCCTTAGGAAGGGCACTGCAGGGATCCCGTATCCGGGGGCCAGTATGCCAGGCGAGAAAACATTGGACATCAACGTCCGCGAGCGTCCGCAAGTTCGGGTCGTCCACCTGCGGGGAGAGCTTCGAATGGGACTTGCCGTGGACAACTTGCACCAGGCCACGGAGGAATCAGTCCGCGCGGCGGGGACGGGCGCATAGTCATTAATCTCTTTGAGGTTTAGATGATCGATTCCAGCGGAATCGGCCTGCTGCTGGTGTAAAACTTTAGGCTGGTTCGCGAAGTGATTGATAATAAAGGTGGCCAGGGACGGGAAGGAAATCCACCAGTTCCGCGGATCACGTCTCCACATTCCGGGTTAGCTACAACGATGGCGATGATCTCTGAGATAGTAGCCAGCAGCCTTGTAAACCTTGCCATCTTTCAAGGGCAGGCCGTGACCGCTCGAGACAATACCAGGATTTTTCCCTTTGTCGCGATATTGTTCTCCTTTTTGAAATCGATTCTGTTTCTCTGAGATCTAAGTCGCCACGAGTAATCCAAAAACAGCCGCGCGCCTTCCATGACGAGGGTGCCATTTAGACTTTACGCAGCGGTTCAAAAAATGCCGGTTTCGCGTTACGAATCAGTGAAAACTTGATCCCGAGGATGACCCTTGGCTAGCGGCGGGGGCGTACTCGGAGCTGTGAAATCCTTCGTCCAATGCCAATTCTTTATTTCTGGCATGTCTTCGAGGTGCTCGCGAATGTAGACGTGATGCTCATAGAGCTTGCGGTTGAACATGTCGATTACGTCCGAGACCTTCGACCGCAGTCGAGGAACATATTTGAGCGCATCCATCGCCAAATGAAATCGGCTGAGCTTGTTGACGACGACCATATCAAACGGGGTGGTCGTCGTTCCCCTGTCGATGAAGCCACGCACATGAAAACGTTCCTCGTTGGAACGTCCGTGCACGATACTGTGGATCGCCCAACGGTAGCCGTGGAACGCAAAAATTACAGGCATATCTGGTGTAAACAGAGCTTCGAACGAGAGATTGTCCATGCCATGGGGATGGTTATCGGGACTTGCCAGAACACCTAGGTCGACGAGATTGATGACTCGGACCTTGATTCCGGGGACGTACTTCTGGAGAAGCCATGAGGTGGCGACGGTTTCGATCGTAGGCACGTCACCGGCGCAAGCCAGGACTACGTCGGGTTCGGAGTCGCCGTCATTCGAACAGAAGGCCCACTTCGATGCGCCTCGCGAACAATGATCCACGGCTTCGTCCATATTCATCCATTGCAACTCGGGCTGTTTCCCGCAGGTAACAATGTTGACGTAGTTTCGACTGCGCAGACAATGGTCCACTACGCTCAGCAGACAGTTCGTGTCCGGCGGGTAATAGATACGAATCGTTTCGCTACGTCGCGCAAGAGCATTGGCCACGAACCCCGGTGCCTGATGGCTGAATCCATTGTGATCATTGCGCCAGGCGTGGCTGGTAAGGAACACATTCAACGACGCAAGCGGTTTGCGCCAGGGTATGTCTCTGCACTGTTCTAGCCACTTGGCGTGCTGAGTCGCCATAGAATCGACGACCTGAGCGAACGCTTCATAGGATGAAAACACGCCGTGACGGCCTGTCAGCAGGTAGCCTTCGAGCCATCCTTCGCAGCAGTGCTCGCTCAGCACTTCCATGATTCGCCCGCCCGAGCTTACATGGTCATCGATGGGAATGATTTCGCCTAGACTGCAGCGGTCGCTGGCTTCGAAAACGGAATTGAGGCGGTTGGAGTTCGTTTCATCCGGACAAAAGAATCGGAAATTCCTCGCATTTATCTTGATGATGTCGCGCAGAAATTCACCCAGCTTGCGCGGCGCCTCGGCCACGACCTGACCCGGGCCGGCTACCTCGAGCGCATAATTTGTGAAATCCGGAAGATCCAGTTCGTCGAGCAAGCGCCCGCCATTAACATGCGGGTTGGCGCCCATCCGATGCTCCCCGGCAGGCGCCAACGCTGCTAACTCCGAAATGAAACGTCCTTCCTGATCAAAGAGCTTCTCCGGGTGATAGCTCTTCATCCAGGCTTCGAGCAGTTTCAGATGCTCAGGATTTTCTCTGACATTGGCCAGCGGAACCTGATGTGCGCGGAACGTGCCTTCGATGGGAACGCCTTCGACTTCTTTCGGACCCGTCCACCCCTTCGGAGTGCGCAGAATGATCATCGGCCAAACGGGCCGTCGCGTTACTCCATCTTGTCGCGCTTTCTGCTGGATTCCGATGATCTCCGCATAGCAATCATCCAGTGTCTGTGCAAACGACTGATGCACATCGATCGGATCGTCCCCCTCCACAAAGCGAGGTGCGTAGCCATGGCCGCGATAAAGCTCGGCCAGTTCCTCGTCCGTGGTACGCGCTTCGACCGTTGGTCCGGAAATCTTGTACCCGTTCATGTGCAGAATGGGTAGTACGGCACCATCGCGCTTCGGATTGAGGAATTTGACGCCTTTCCAGCTACCTTCAAGCGGACAGGTCTCCGCCTCCCCGTCACCAATGACACAGGCGACGATCAGCTCAGGATTGTCGAAGGCGGCGCCAAATGCATGCAGTAGAGAGTAGCCAAGTTCTCCTCCTTCATGCATTGAGTTCGGCACGTGCGGCCCGCAGTGGCTTGGGACGCCGCCCGGCGTGGAGAACTCGCGAAATAACAGACGCATGCCGTTTGTGTCTTGAGTGATTTCCGAGTGGACCTCAGAATAAGTCCCCTCCAGATATGAGTGCGCGTTCATGGACGGGCCACCATGCCCCGGTCCAGAGATATAAATGATGCTGGCACCACGCTCCTTAATCAGCCGATTCAAGTGAACGTAGATAAAATTCTGTCCCGCCGATGTGCCCCAGTGCCCCAGCAGGCGGGGCTTGATCTGTTCAGGCGTCAGTGGTTCCCGAAGAAGCGGATTCTCAGCCAAATAGATTTGCCCGACCGTCAGATAATTCGCTGCTTGCCAGTAGCGATGCATTTTGTCCAGCATCTCCGGCGAGAGCGGCCCCTTGACTTGAGTCGGCTTAGCCGGCGCTGATTTCTTTCTTTCCACCGCGCTCGAAAGAGCAGCATCGAATTCAAAAGCTGTTGCCTCGTCCGGCTCGGCCAACGTGCGGGCACTCGGGTTGTGGAAATCACTTTGTTCCACCTGGGGCTCTTTCGAGGTAATGTTCTTCACAGTTTTCGCCGGCATAAATATTCTCTCCCGCTAATTACGTTGTGATGCGATGAGTCTGGCTGTGGGGCGAGCGATCATCAGTTCCTCATTGGTTTTGATTACGCGAACTCCTACCCGGCTTTTTGCAGAAACTACAAGCGCTGTTTCGCGATTGCGAGCCGTCACTTCGCGATCGAATAATGCCTTACCCTGCGCATTGGCCACCCGAAATACCGATGCGGCGAACTTCGATCGCAACCAGAAGCTTTTCGGTTTTGTCCATTTCATACAGCGCAACCTTCAGGCTCGATGATCCGCTATTAATCGCTAGAACTCGGATCGGGAAGGCTTCAGCCATCGTTATGTAGTGCGATTGCTGCAAGTCTTAAGAGGCTGCCGCGGCTTCGTGTCTAGCCAGCCAGGTTGTTCTTCCAAGGAATCCCTCGCCGCGACGGCCGAAAACCTTGTAAGCGGACAGCTTTATACGATCATTGATAACGAACCATGCCAACGCATATCCCCAAACAAAAGCTGCCCAATGCCAACCAAGCGGTGGCATGAAAATGCCGTACACAGCGATCAGCGTCGCGAGCGTCTGCGTGCCGATCACTGCCAGCAAGAGGATCGGCGCCGGCCGAATCGACCAGAAAGCCTTCCTTGTGCGCGTGACGAAGATCGTCGAATGTCCTGCCACAGACAGCTTCAGATAAATGAGTGATTGGATCGTTTCCCGGCCGAGATGAAAAACCCTTTCACCCAGGTAAAACAAACCAAATGTCGCGATGACTCCGGCAATTCCCAATACAGTAGCGATGCCGAGAACCTCAGGCATATTCCATGTTTCGGGATGATTCGAATAGTGAACCCTGTCATACGCGATGGAAAGGATTGCTCCATCATTCAGAATGGCGAGCAAAACCAGCATCACCGCGCTTACCGGATAAAAGTCGAACACTAGAATCGCCAGGGTCATGAAGAGCAATACCCGAATCGTTTCCGCGATGCGATAGGTGGCGTAGCTGCTCATGCGCTGGAACATCTTTCGACTTTCCTTCACGGCGTCAATGATCACACTCAGGCCCGGATTCAGCAGGACAATGTCGGCTGCCGCCCGGGCTGCGTCCGTGGCTCCGGAGACCGCAATCCCTGCATCTGCGAGCCTGAGTGCAGGAGCGTCGTTGACGCCGTCTCCGGTCATACCCACGATGTGCTTCTCTCCCTGAAGGATCTTTACAATGTGAAATTTGTGCTCCGGGAAAACCTGGGCGAAACCGTCGGCTTGATCGATGGCTTCGGTGAGCTGACTTCCTTTGTAGTGTTCGGTCTGCGAGAGAATGCTCGCATCCATAATGTTTTGGCCCAACCCAAGCTGATGCGCCATTTCCTTCGCGATGGCGATCTGGTCGCCGGTTACCATTTTCACCTTAATACCCATCTCGGACGCGGTCGCGATGGTGCTCTTGGAGTCGGGCCGCGGAGGATCGAATAGCGACAGAACTCCCAGGAACTGCCAATGATTGTTTCCGTCACTGCGGGCCACTCCTAATGACCGGAAACCTCGGGCGGCAAATTGATTCACTGCTTTCTCGGCGACATTCTTTATCTCAGCCGGGGGCGAAGCCAATTCAAGAATGACTTGAGGCGCGCCCTTTGCGACTCGAAGCTGACCTCCATCGGATTCGACCGTCGCTTCCGTGCGCTTATGAACGGGATCGAAAGGCTGAAAATGAACCACCTTGTATTGCTTAGCTGGACCGGCGTCAGTCAGGCCGCTTAAAACTGCGAGATCGATTGGATCCTGGCTTTCTGCACTGGACGCCAGCGAAGCTGCGAGAATGATTTCCGGAGGAGTCACTCCGGCCACGCAAAATGGTTCACCCAGGGTTAGCTTGTTCTGGGTCAACGTGCCTGTTTTGTCGGAACAGAGAACATCGATGCCCGCAAGTTCCTCCATCGCGGCGAGATGAGTGACGATCGCCTTTTTTCGGGCCAAAGTGCGCGCCCCAACGGCCATCGTCACAGAGAGAACTGCTGGCATGGCAACAGGAACAGCGGCAACAGTCAGAACCAGCGCGAATTGCAGGGTCGTCAGCATTCTGTCACCGCGAAACAAAGCGACTATGAGGATCAACAACACCAGGCCGATGGCAATAAAGATCAGGTAGTCTCCGATTTTCAGGACTGCGCGCTGAAAGTGGCTCACCGTATGAGCGCTTTCCACGAGGTGTGCAGTCTTTCCAAAGTAGGTGTCCTGTCCAGTGCCGTAAACCAGTCCGTCGATTTCGCCCTGCTTCAGAATTGAACCGGAATAGATGGCCTCGCCAGACTTTCGGGTCACCGGAAGGGATTCACCCGTCAGCGCAGACTGATCCACCATGACTGGATCGCCTTCGAGCAAGCGTGTGTCGGCGGGCACAATGTCGCCGATGCGAATATGAATGACATCCCCTGGCACCAACTCGCGTGTGGGAATTGCTCCCCAAGTTCCGTCGCGCTTCACCCTTGCCTGGAGGGCCAAGGTCGCCTTGAGTGCGGCAACGGCATTTCCCGCCTGGAACTCCTCCCAGAAACCAACGCCAGCATTCATCAGGAGCAATGCGAGGATGATGAAGAAATCTTCCCAGTGATGGACCACGGCGGAAAGGATTGCGGCAACCTCAATCATCCAGGGGATCGGTCCCCAGAAGTAGGAGAGAAACTTTATGAGAGGTTTGACTTTTTCTCGAGGAAGTTCGTTCGGGCCATATTCTTTCAGGCGCGCTTCTGCTTCCGCCCTGCTGAGCCCCCGCCCCGATACGTCTAATCGCGACTTCACAACCTCAAGCGGAAGATTTCCCAACTCCCGATTGGAACCCTGTTGCGGGGGAACTCTTGCAGGGTGGCCCATATCACTTCTGTCCTTCGGTCAGACGATCTGGTTTATCTTCCTAGTTTGCCTCTCGCCATGAGACGTCGAGCGTAAAGCTCTATTCCTTCGATGCAAAAACAGCAACAGGTTGCCAACATCCGAAATATCTAATTGGCGGACGCCGCTCATCAAACGGCGCACCTCAACGCTCAATACAAGAATGCATCACACGCCAATCGCACGCCATTGGACTTTGGTATAGGTGCTTTGCTGCGACATCGCTCCGTTCCTGTGCCGACGACCTCCGACAATTTCGTACGAGTGCCGGCGATACCATCGTCTAATTGTCGCGTCCCAATCCTTGTGGTGTGATGCGAAGAGCCCGATCAACTCGTGCAGCACCGTTCGTGGGCCAAATACCTTGCATTCCGCACTGATAGATGCAATCCTCGCAGCGGAGACAACGCGTCATGTGCTTTTCGGCAACAGCGAATTTTGTGGGTAGCGGAGTTCTGGGCGCCGTTGGCGTGGTCACATTTACCAAGGTGAAGCACCGACGCGAAGTGCTCTTCGCGTCACTGCCCTTGCTATTCGCGGTTCATCAGTTCACTGAGGGATTTGTCTGGCTGGGGCTGGATGGAACTCTCTCTCCGCAGGTCGCGCACGACATGGGCGCGGCGTTCATGCTTTATGCGCAGGGGCTGCTGCCTTTCTTGCTGCCGCTGAGCGTGCTGCTGTTCGAACCGAACGCGAAGAGCCGCAGGCGTATGCTGCCCTTCCTGGTGCTCGGCGGAGGAATATCTCTCTACATTTTGTGGGCGCTGACGGCATTCCCGTTGGCGGTCTACGTTAGGGGAAATAGCATCGTGTATATCAATCAGGCGACCAACAACACCGCCGTTGCGGTGCTCTACGTGATTGCAACTTGTGGCGCGCTGTTTTTCTCGGAGATTAGGATGATGGTCATCTTGGGCGCTGTGAACCTCGCGATCCTGCTGGTGGTGATGGTGGTGAAACGTTATGCGTTTACCTCCGTGTGGTGTGCCTACGCAGCGGTTGCAAGTGTGATCATCCTTGCCTATTTCTGGAGAAGTCACAAAAAACGGCCCTTCCTCTACTCCCAGCAGGCAGCAATCTGAGGGCTCCCGTGCCCTGCTGGAACCGTTTGAGCTTTGGCCAGATCACGAGCTCACGTTCTGCCAAGGATTCGGAGCCCGCGATTACGGCTCCACATGGTTGCGTTTTTAACCGGTCATGCCGGAACTGAATTCGCCGCTGGCTTAGCGTGATTCCAGAGACGGACGCATGGCTCAACCGTCGGAGCGAAAAGCCCTATCTGGGCGGATACTCTGTCCAAATGTAGTCCCTTGACGCAATCTTCGTGTGACATGCATACCCGCATTCCGAGCCGGTTACTGACGGCTTCAACGTCTTAGACGCTGCATCATATTCAAACTGCGCGTATGCCCACCCGTGCGTCTTCGGGAATCTGTTCGAGTCCTTCTCAATAAACGAAAGTGTCTTCAGAGTGTCCGGTACTTCCACAAAATAGGGCGAGAGAGCATTCTTCTTCTTGACCCATTCAATCTTCACAACCTTCACGCCTTCTGGGAACGGCTTACCATTGTCCGGGATGCCACCTTTGTATGCCTGAATCATCGCGGGATTTCCTAGAATTGCCTTAACGCTGCCTTGCGTTTCACTGACCGCGATGTCCTGCCAAGTGTCGTACCCGTTGAAATCAGAGAATGCGAGGCCATTTGGTACTTTCAGAGTGTTCCTGTCCTGCTGGGCTAAAACTGTCAAGCGGACGAAGAAGCTGAGCGCTACGGCGACGACTGCTAATGAGACGACACGTTTATGTTTCATCGCGACCGCCCTTCTTTTTCTGAAAGAGTCTGTTTCTGCAGTGTTGCCAACTGACTCATATTTGTGTCTTGGCAGTGACGCCATCCACTTTCCAACGTAGGGACTTGGGGCAGGTGCGATTAGACCAGAATCGCGGGGGCGAGTCCATTAGACGATGGTATTGATCGATGCCACGGCATAAGCCGATACTGGCAGCAACCTCACTGGTCTCTGCAGAGTTAGTTCTCTCCCGGCTGACTGATCCGAGGGTGTTGCCCAACACCTTCGTCCGATAGGCTCACTCTTCTGCTTGTGGCGTAATCGTCTGGATCGCTTCTGTTTGTTCCTTCTGGATCGCTCCCAGCATAAGCAGAATCAGCCCGAAAGCAGCGAGTTGCGTAAGTACGCCGAAGGCAAGTCCCAGGGCTCCGCGAGCTCGGCCATCCCGAGAAACATCGTGAAGCTCTTCGACATGCCGATACTCGTCGAGCGCGCTTCCTGGTTCTTGAGATGCCTGACCTCGCTCTGCTCCCGCTTTGATTGATGGTGGGTTTGGTCTTTATCAGCAGCGGCAGTGAACCGCGCGAGTTGAGGAAACATGACGAAGACCTCTCGAGATTTGCCGGCTACTTACGCAATATTCTTCGGCGCAACCAAGGCATCTTCGTTACCGGCCCGTTTGTTCCACCCGTGGAAACGCGAAAAATCACCGGCGTTCCATGCGTCGCGCAGTCCAGGCGCACTCAGATCCCAGTCGGGCCGGATTTGACTCGTTACCACGCGCAGATCGTGCCAAAGATCGATGATCGACGGACGCCCCCAGAACCAGTAACCGTTATAGATGCTGTAAATCACCAGGCCCGGTTTGAGCACGAGCGTATGCGGAATCATTGGGTTGTGCTCGGGATCGGTATATTCTTGGATGTCGAGATCCTTCTGAACAATTCGGCCAGGGTCCGAAAGAAATGTCCACTCAGCTCCAACTGAGGCTCGAAATTCCTGCAGCGTATGGTGGTCGTCCGTGGCGATCGTGGCGATCTGAGTGTACGCGACCGCGATCTTCGGGTAGAACGCAGCGAGTTCCAGATGCTGCTGGTGCTCCTTCGGACAATAGTGGCCGCGCGCAAGCGTGAGGATCAACGGGTCTTCGCCTTGCAGTTCGCTCAACTTCCGCGGCATGCCCGTCTGATCGGGCAGTTCGTAGTCGGGGAAGACGCCTCCGGGCACGATATTAGAACGCATGATTAAACCCCTCTATTCCTGTTATAGGTCCAGAGTGACGCTTTTCGCTGGTGTCGTCCCGGCCTACCAACGACGAGCGGGAGCGGCACCATCCACGTGGAGGATCTCTCCACTGACATGACCTGCCTGTGCCAGGTACACCACGGCATCGACAATATCTTTCACTGTCGCCTTTCTCATCGGTGGCTGAAACGTCGATTCGTTGGGACCATCTGGATGCATTGGTGTATTTACGACTCCCGGCGCTACGGCATTGAATCGGATGCCGTCCTTCGCGTATTCGGTTGCGAGATTCTGGGTGGCTGCATTCAAACCACCCTTCGTAATCATCGAAACCGAACCATTTGTGCCGGCAATTGGTCGATCGGCGAGCGCCGCAGTAATGGTCACAACGCATCCGGATTTTTGTTTCAGCATCTCCTGTACGGCACGCTGAGTGATGTAGAAGAATCCGAGTAGATTGGTGGAGATCAGGGCGTCGAAGTCGTCGATCGTGAAGTCGAGGAAAGGCTTGTTCAGGAATATGCCAGCGTTATTGACCAAAACATCGACGGTTCTGAAGTTGTCGATGGCTGCTTCCACTGCCTGGCTGGCGGTCTGCTGCTTGCCGATGTCGCCCGCGAGTAGAACCAGGCTGTCCGAGGCGGTCAGCTTTCCGTTGACTTTATGAGAGGTCGCGACGACGTTATAGCCTTGTTCCAGGAAACCTTCGACCAGACCGGCACCAATCCCGCCCGAGGCTCCGGTCACGATTGCTGTCTTCTTTGCCGATGGGTCTGCCATGGGGCCCTCTTTAATGTTCGCCCGGAATGTTCGCCCGGCTTGAAGGTTGATATGACGTTTCGTTCGCAGTGGCCCATGCCTGGGAGCAAGCTCATGCTGCGCCCAGGCGAAGACCTCAACCCGCGCGCCGCGCCTTCGACTCTGAATATGAAGACGCCATAAAGCCGCCCACCAGCGTGGCAATCTGGTCGGCGGCGGTGTCCAATGCGAAATGGCCGCCGTCAACAACGTGAACTTCCGCCGTCGGAACATCTTGTCGATACCGTTCGGGCTCGCCGGAGTCGAAAGAAACTTCGTATTTCCCCCAGATCACGAGCAGCCGTGGTTGCCTTTCGCGCATCCATGCCTGCCACTTCGGATAGGAGTCGACATTGGTTCGGTAGTCGTAGAAGAGGTCGCTCTGGATCTCGGCCTGGCCGGGCCGATTAAGAAAGTAAAACTCGTCGGTCCAAAGATCCGGATCGTGGCGCTCGACGTCCGGGTCGTTTCCCACGTGACGCGAGCGTGTAGTCTCGAAAGACAAGAGATTTGCGCGCAGTGCGTCCTCGTTGGCTGTGCGATCAGCCCAGAAAGCCCGGCGTGTTTTCCAGTTAGCTCCCAATCCATCGTTGTGGGCCACAGCATCCTGGACGATCAGCGCTTCGATCCGCTCTGGATGTGCCAGCACCATCCGAAAGCCAACCGGGCCGCCGTAATCCTGCATGTAGAGGGTGTAGCGGGAGAGGCCGAGCGTCTCGGTGAACTGGCTCATGATTTGGGCGTATTGATCGAAGGTGTAGGCGAATTTCTTCGGCTCCGGCCAGTCGCTATGCCCGAAACCGGGATAGTCGGGGGCGATCAAGTGATATTGATCGGAGAGCCTGGCGAAAAGCGGCTCAAACATGCGCGACGACGAAGGAAGTCCGTGCAGTAAGAGCAGGATTGGGGCATTCTTGGGTCCAGCCTCTCTGTAGAAAATCGACAGGCCATTGATCTGCACGGTGCGATAGGTCGTGGGATACTTCATCGAAGTCCTTTGCTCGCGCCAAGAAACCAGCGGCATAGCTGGGGCTATGGCACCGGGTTACCGACGCCATTACAGCATAAGCATAGAGGTGAAACAATCCGTTGACGATGTCGGCGAGACCTTACTTGCAGGCGAGGCCGAAAGAGCAGACCAGCGATGCTGCGTGTTAACCCGCGCTGCCAATCGAGCCGATGCTGCAACTGTAACTGAGCGCCAGTTTCTTTCGGTCGATAGCGGGGGACTATCGATCAACTCCGATTCTTCCAGCCAGTCCTCGGTCGAAGCTCGGGCCTGCTCCGGGCCAAACAGGTTCGTCACTGCGCCGATGAACGCGGAGAGTTCATGCTCTGCAAGGTGCGTCTGCTCCGCGTAAACCGTCTCGGAAAACAGTTTTTCCTCGTTCATTGGCTCAGCCATCTTGCCTTTCGAATCCATACGCATGCCGCCTTCTTGCCAGGAGGTGATCAGATTGTTCCGGGGATCATCCCTGCCACAGCCCGATTAAGCCAGAGGCGCGAGCGACGAATCTATTGGACGAACGTATCGATCCATACCAAAGTAGGGGGTTGGACATTTGGGCGGCGCGTGGTGCATCATTATTGAACTGCATTTGATTGGGGCGCCGTGCATCCTGTGGGGTATATGGCATGAAGAAGAATACGGCTCCCATTCCTTTTGCTGGTTCCCAGCTCGAACAAACGCGTCACGTCTGCGCTTTCTTCAATAACGATGATGAAGAGTACCGGGTCCTGCTTCCATTCATAAAAGACGGGCTCCAGTGTGGCCACAAGGCAATTCATGTGGTTAATCCGACTCAGCGTCAGGACCATCTCAAGCGCCTGGGAGGCGCGGGAATCGACTCGGCGGCGGCGCAGCAGAGCGGCCAACTGGAGCTTCGCATCAACTCCGAAGTCTACCTTCCGGATGGACGTTTCGATCCAGATCGCATGATCTCGGTATTCGAGCAGTTGGCCAGCGGCAATTGCGGCGGGGAGTATCCGCTGAGTCGGATTTGCTGTCGTATGGACTGGACGGTGAAAGATCGATCGCATGTCGACGATGTCATTGAGTTCGAGTCGCGCGTAAATGACGTTTGGCGTCGCCACGAAGACGCCGTCATTTGTACCTACCATCTCGGCCTATTTCGTGGGGATGAAGTGATTGACATAATGCGCACCCACCCGATGGTCATCATCGGCGGCCTCCTTCAACGAAATCCTTTCTTCCTTCCGCCAGACGAATTCCTGCATGAATTCCGGCAACGCCGGTCACGTCGGAACGGCTCACCCGCGGCGGCCTGAAATGGGAGAGCGACTCGAAGACCCGGCGCAGGATACCAAGCGCCTTCAGAGCTGCATCAACGATCTAGTGGGCCTGCTTGCTCTTCCTGCTATCTGGCGCGGCAGTGAGCCATCGCAAATCGTTGAAACCCTGCTCGACGTACTCCTCCGTATGCTGGGCCTGGAGTTCGCATACGCGCGCTTGAACAACCTGTACACGTTCGACGCGATGCCAGTGGAGATCCTCCGAGTTGCCGAGTACTGCAGGATCAAGCTGCCCCTCCAAGAAATTCGTAACATCGTCGGCGATCCGCTCGCAGCTGATGCAATGGGCCCCCTCGCGCAAGCAGGGAACCGATTGGGAGTCGAAGAGATATCGATTTTCCCCGTGCTCTTGGGAGTTCAAGGTGAAATCGGCTTGATCGTGCTGGGTTCGAAGCGGGCCGGTTTTCCTGACAAAACTGAAAGCCTCCTTCTGGGCGTAGCGACAAATCAGGCATCTATCGGGTTGCAAGAGGCGAGGATACTAAACGAACAGAAACGGATCGCTGCTGAACTCGAGCAGCGCGTCGCGGAACGGACTCACGCACTCGCCCAAACAAACGAAGAATTGAGGCACAGTGAGGAAAGATGGAGGTCCGTCTTTAGAAACTCCGCCATCGGCGTTGCCATCGCCGAATTGGGCGGCCCGTTTATCGCGACGAATCCCGTCTTTCAGAAAATGCTGGGCTACAGCGAGGATGAATTACAGCAACTTACTTTCCTCGACATCACTCATGAAGACCATGTCGACGAAAATCGAGCGCTCGTCGACGAACTCCTCAACAAAGAGCGCCAGCAATTTCAGATCGAGAAGCGTTACCGCCGTAAAGATGGTCAGATAGTTTGGGCACGCAACAACGTCTCCATAATGCCGGGTACCGACCGCACGCCGCATTACCTGATGACCCTCTCCGAAGACATTACACAGCGGAAACTGTCAGAGGAAGCTCTCACCAAGGCAAGATCGGAACTCGCAAAAATGGCAAGTCTGACCAGCCTCGGAGTGCTAACGGCGTCAATTGCGCATGAAGTCAATCAACCTCTCTCCGGAATCATTACGAATGCCAGCACTTGCTTGCGGATGCTTTCCGCGGATCCCCCAAATATCGATGGCGCACGGGAGACCGTTCGGCGCACGATTCGTGATGGCAACCGGGCCTCAGACGTCATCACGCGGTTGCGGACACTGTACAGCAAGAAAGAACCGGCTCTCGAGTCGATGGACCTGAATGAAGCGGCCCGAGAAGTGACCGCACTATCCTCGGGTGAGATCAAGAGATACGGAGTGACTCTCCGGCAGGAATTTTCGGATGACCTCCCGCCAGCACTCGGGGATCGCATCCAGCTTCAGCAGGTCATCTTGAACTTGCTTCGAAACGGTGCCGAGGCAATGAGCACAATCGACGGTCGCCCGAGAGAGTTACTCATCCGGACTGAGCAGCATGAAGGCAATCAGGTCCGGCTAAGCGTGAAAGATTCGGGGATCGGTTTAACGCCCCAAGTAGCGGGCAAGATCTTCGAAGCGTTTTACACGACCAAAACCGACGGTATGGGAATCGGACTGTCCGTCAGCCGGTCCATTATTGAGGCTCATCAAGGACGCCTGTGGGCAACCCCAAACGATGGCCCCGGATCCACCTTTTCGTTTGCTATCCCCTGTGCGATGGAGGCTTCAGCTCACGGGAAAATCCGTCTCAATCCTGCTGATCCATCGGCGGACGCCGCATAAATCGATCGAGTCTCCCCCCTAGTCAGGCATGGAAGCAATACCAAAGTACAATAGACGCATGTTCCTGAGGTAACGCACACTCTCACGATGGCAACCCGGCAACGGAGAACCGCCGCGCACAGTGGTCTCAGTTGCTTCACCGGGGGACTGCTCGGTGGCGTGTGGCAAATACCGCATAAAATGGGCTCCCGCTCACAATCGGATTCAAAGCGATACGAAGGTACAATGGACGTCTCTCCTGGAATGCGGCATTGTTTTGTCGTGGATGTCCGTGAAGAGAGCGAGGAAAAAGCTCAGCTTCTTTCTGTAGTCGTTGATGATGATGAGTCGGTCCGCGAGTCACTACCCGACCTGCTCAGGGAATTTGGCTTTGCGGCTCGGGCTTTTTCGTCGGCGACAGAATTCCTCTCGTCGGGTTGTGTCGATGAGACTAGCTGTCTAATTCTTGATGTTGCTATGCCAGGCATGAGTGGACCGGAACTTCAGCAGGAACTCCAGCATCGTGGAAAACACATCCCAATCATATTCATCACCGGTCGAAAAGATGACACCGTTCGCGCTCAAGTGCTGAAACAGGGCGCGGTGGGATTTCTGCTCAAACCATTTAATGACACGGATCTCCTCGCTGCTATCAAAACAGCACTGCAGGGAATATGAGTGTTCCACGTTCAATCTCTTGGGGGAATACAATGAGCTCAGCGAGCACTTCTGCTCATGCACGGGGGAATTTAGTGATGTCAACCACCGTTGCCACCGTGTTCATTGTCGACGACGATGTGTCCGTCCGCGAATCTCTGGAATTGTTGATCCGTAATGAGAATTGGAGGCCAGAAACATTCTCCTCCGCACAGGAGTTCCTGAGCCATCCAAGAAAACTGGGCTCGAGTTGCCTGATTCTCGATCTTTCTCTCCCAGGTCTGAATGGTCTTGAACTTCAGAAAGAGCTTGCCCTTCAACACATCGACATGCCGATTATTTTCATCACCGGTCATGGCGACATCTCCAAGTCGGTACAAGCGATGAAAGCCGGCGCTCTCGAGTTCCTGACCAAGCCTATTGATAACGATGCCCTGATAAGCGCGATCCGAAACGCCCTGGAACGAAGCCGTCTAATGATCGCTCAAGAGGCTGAAATGCGGGAACTTCGGGATCGTTACGCCGCACTTACTCCTCGAGAACAGCAGGTCATGGCCTTGGTTGTCGCTGGGCTGCTGAACAAACAAGTCGGCGGCGAACTTGGCATCAGCGAAATTACGGTTAAGGCTCATCGAGGGCAGGTCATGCAGAAGATGAAGGCTAATTCCCTCGCCGATCTGGTGAAGATGGCCGCCAAGCTCAGACCTGCGCGCCCGACGATTCACGCGGCTTAGCTGCAATTCAACGAACGCGTGAAGCTCTCATAGCCCCTGCGGAACTCTTCTTAGGAGACCAACCTTTAGAAAATCGACAGCCGCGAGATAGCAGCCGCAGGCGATCAGCACACCGAGCAGTATCTTTAGAGGAATGGCCGCCATCAGGATGCCGTGCGAAGCGAGGATGCTCACGACCACGATGTCAGCGGCCGAACTCAGAACCAGCCATTTTCCGGGTCTTGAATTCCAGAAATGCAGGCGCTCTCGGACGAGATAGACATTGCCCTGCCCCGTAAACACCAAGGTGATGAACACCAGTGTTTGCAGCTGAGGCAAGGGCAATTGCAGCCAGTAGCGAGCGGCCAGAAAAGTTCCGAACGAGAACAGCAGAATCAGACTGCCAAGCGCAAGGCTGATCAGAACCAACCATCGGATTTGCCAGCGATCGGGCTGCTGCGAGTACGAGACAGTATCTGTGGCAATCGACATCGTCACAAAATCATTGGTGAACAAAAGCAGGACTATGAGCAGAGGGGTAATGACAAAGTTTTTGGTAAGCATTACACCCACGCTCAACAACAAGGCGATTTCAACGGTCTTGATGATTTTGTTGAGTGTGTAGGTGAGCATGCGCTGATAGATGCGGCGGCTCGTCTTCACTGCAGCGAGGATGTCCGTCAGGCCGGGATTGGTGAGCACGAGACTGGCCGCGGCTTTCGCTACATCTGTCGCATTCGCTACCGCGATCCCAACTTCGGCTTGCTTCAATGCGGGGGCATCGTTCACGCCGTCTCCCGTCATTCCCGTTACCACACCGGCTCGTTGCAGAGCCCGGACTATGTGAAACTTATCCTCGGGATACACACCCGCGAAAATGTCGCTCTGGAGCACCTCGGAGGCAGCCTCTTTTCCAAGTGCCTTTGGTTGGACGGCGCGGCCCCCGATTCCAACCTGGCCGGCGACTGCGCGAGCCGTGGGCAAAGCATCACCGGTAATCATGATCACGCGCACTCCCAGACCGCGCAGGCTCTGGATGAGTTCCTTCGAGTCGCTTCTCGGTGGATCTTCCAGCGCCACTAAACCGATAAACCGCAAATCATCAACTGGCCCGGCGGCAACGCCGAGTACGCGGTATCCCAGCGCAGCCAACCGATCCTCATCCGCCGAGTAATCAAGGGCGGTTTTCACCCGCTTGGCTACTGCCTGTGGGGCCCCTTTGATGGCATGCCACCGCTCGGCGACATGGCTGAGGGTCGCCTCGGAAAGCTTGGTTGCGGGTTCAAATGGAATCCATTCGAGTCTCTTCCAGCCTGCGTCGTCTATTTGGCGGCTGCTGCCTGCAGCCAGGATGGCCAGGTCAATGGGATCCTGACTAGACGCGTCACTTGCAAGCATGGCAAAACGGAGAACATCACTTTCTGCATAGGGTGCGTACGGGTAAAGCCCGGTGACTGCGAGCCGGTTTTCGGTAATGGTGCCGGTTTTGTCGCTGCACAAGACTTGCATGGCAGCAGCTTCCTCAATCGCTGACAGCCTGGTCACGAGCACTCCGTTGCCAGCGAGCTCCATGGATCCAAGTGCTGTTGCCAAAGTGAAAGTTGCCGGCAGCGCCACAGGAACTGAGGCCACAAGCAACATGAGGGCGAAGGGCAGCATTTCCACCATTGGCAGGTGCACAAGCCGGGAATAAAGAAGAAGCATGAGCACGAGGGCTCCATCCAGCATGATTAGATATTTGACGATAGTGAAAATGATCGCCTGGAGGTGGCTCACGGTTGTGGCTGTGCGCACGAGCTCGGCGGTTTTGCCGAAGTAGGTGCGGCCACCGGTGGCGATGATTTCCCCACTTGCTTCGCCGCGAATCACTACCGAGCCGGCGAAAGCAGTTTGACCGGATCCCGCTTCCAGAGGCAGTGACTCACCCGTAAGGGTGGATTGATCGACTTGGATATGTCCGTCGGCCAGCCGCACATCGGCTGGCATGATGTCTCCCATACGGACGTGAATGAAATCACCGGACACCAAGTCTTCAGCCGGAAGCATTTCCCAGTGTCCGTCTCGCAGCGCCCGAGCCTTCAAAGGCAGCCGTTTACGCAACAGAGCAAGCGCATTATGAGCTTTGTTCTCCTGCACAAAACCGAGGCCGGCGTTAAAGACGAGTAGAAAGCCAATGATGATAGCTTCAGGACGCTTGCCTAGAATCACTTCCAGGACAATTGTGGCCTCAAGCATCCAAGGTACCGGTGCCCAAAACTTTTTGGCAATTGAGAGGAATAGATGGGGCCTGGCCTCGCGCACAGCATTGGGGCCGTTCTGGCGCAACCGTTTCTCGGCCTCCTGGCGGGTCAGCCCCGGAGGCGAAACATTGCGATTCACTTCCACATCCATGGTGAGTATTGGTTCAAGCGCGTCGAGGCATCGACCAGCGTCCCTCTTTCGGCCGAGAAGCCTGCAAGTTTAACGCGCCATGCAGGCGCAGCTAGCGGCGCCTGCTCAAGGCACGTCCTTGAGGCCACCGTTGATATTCGCAACGTCTTCGCCGAGTGCCGTCGCCAGATCGATTTGATGATCTTGTTCTTGCACGAGGATCTGGCGAATCTGTTCCGCCATCGCGAATTCTCCAAGAGCTTCGCATTGCCGGATGCGGTCGCGATAATTGCGAAATGGTTTCCTTTTTATTCTCCAGATCAAAGCGGCCCTCAGTGGCCTCTGTTATGAGGCCACTGAGGTAGGTATTGGGAAGCAAGTCGCACCGGCTTACGCCACGAGCGCAGCTTCGGTCGAGGGCTCGTAGCTGTCGATTTGCTCCGCGCCAGAAGTCTTCAACATGTCGCGGGCTTTGGCCACTTCGTTGGCGGTTCCATGGGCGACTAGAACGAATTTGCCGGCTTTGATCGACGTCTCGTATTTCACGACGCTGTTCTTGGGAACGCCGATACTGTAGAGTCCTGCACCCAGCGCGCTGAGGCCACCTACGACGACAGCCCCCTCCAGGGCGGCCACGATCCAAGCGACAACAGAGCCCGCAGCAACAACGGGGCCGACGCCTGGAATGATTAAGAATGCCGCACCAAAGAGCAGACCCCAGAGCCCGCCCCAAAATGCGCCCCACTTGCCCCAATATTTCATTCTGTCACCAGTGTTATAGAAACCAACGACGTCGGATTCAGTCTGATAGTCGCGGCCGACGACGGCCAGTTTCTTGATGTCAAACCCGCCACCCTTCAATTCCTTAATGGCATTTTCTGCTGCGGAGTGTTGACCGAAAACTGCGACAACCGAGTTTTGGTCCTGCCTTGGCATGGTACTCATCGTTCTTCTCCTCTTCTTCTTTAAATTTGTCTCTGCATGGCGATTCGATTCGGATCGGTTAAGGTTCTGGCTCTCTGCGATAGATAGGGTCTAAACCAAACAACAATGGCCTCGTCACTTCCATTCCGGCAAGCATCGACTAAGCGTGTTCTTTTAGTTTCTCTTTAGGTCGTGTGGAAATTGTCCGTTCCATAATTAAGCCAGAGGTCAGCGAGCGAGTCCATTGGACGATGGTATTGGTGATACCAAAGTCCAATGGCGGTCTGCATTTGTTTGTTACATGCTTTGTTCAGATAGAGAGCGCGAGAAAAGGAAACGGGATTACCAAATAGCGTGAGGGTTCGATGGCTGAACTGACCTTCAAACAAAGCGAATCCGACGTACTAGAAGCGCCCTTTGAAGAAGGTGATGTTCAGGTGGGAAATCCACTGCCCATTGGCGGTGCGCATCAACAAGGAGACGGAGTCAATTTTGTCTTGTTCAGCCGTCACGCGACGTGTGTTCACCTGGAGTTTTACGACAACGCTGACGATTCGTCTCCAAGCATGACCATTCATTTGGATCCGGCGAGTCATCGCACTGGCGACGTGTGGCATGTGTGGCTGCGAGGCGTTCCCGCAGGCCAACTCTACGGCTATCGCATCGAAGGCCCCTATCAGCCGGAACAAGGCAACCGCTTCAATCCCCACAAGTTGCTGCTGGATCCATTTGCAAGAGCAATTGCTGGCGTCAAAGATTGGGATTTCTTGGCCGCCCGTGGCTACGATTCGTCCAGCAGCTTGGGCGACTTGAGCATTTCGACCGTCGATAACGCCACCACCACGCCGAAATGCATCTTCACTGTTGACCATTTCGACTGGGAGATGGATGCACCTCCGAAGCATTCCGCCTCCGACACGGTGATCTATGAGACCCATGTACGTGGATTTACGATCGATCCCAGTTCGGACGTGGCGCATCCGGGAGCCTTTATTGGGCTGACGGAAAAAATCCCTTATCTGCAAGATCTGGGGGTGACTGCGATTGAATTGATGCCCGTGATCGAATTTAACGAAAATGGATTGAACCGGATCAATCCAGTAACGAAGGATAAACTCAGAAACTACTGGGGCTACAACCCGGTCGCCTTCTTTGCTCCGAAGCAAACCTATAGCGTCCCAGGCCCACACCGACGGCAGAGCTTGGAATTCCGAGAAATGGTCAAAGCTTTTCATCGCGCCGGCATCGAAGTCATTTTGGATATCGTGTTGAATCACACGGCCGAAGGAGATGAAACAGGCCCGACGATTTCCCTGCGTGGCATTGAAAACTCGATCTTCTATATGTTGCAGGAAAACGGTCCGCGCTACTACAAGGACTTTACCGGGACCGGAAATACACTCAACGCTAACCATCCCATCGTTCGGGAGTTCGTACGGCTGGTGCTCCGTTACTGGGTGATGCACATGCACGTTGATGGTTTTCGTTTTGACCTCGCGAGTGTTCTGGGCCGAGATGAGCATGGGGACATTTTGCAAAATGCTCCGCTTCTCGAAAGTATTGCCGAGGATCCTCTTTTGCGTGACGTAAAACTGATCGCGGAAGCTTGGGACGCAGGCGGCGCCTATCAAGTAGGAAACTTTTCGACGCATCGCTGGATGGAATGGAACGGCCGTTTTCGTGACGATGTGCGCCGTTTCTGGGTCGGCGACACCGGGATGATGGGAGCCTTTGCGAGTCGCATCTGCGGAAGCTCTGATTTGTATGAGCGATCCGGCAAGGGCCCCGGGAGCAGCTTGAATTTTGTTACCTCTCATGATGGGTTCACACTCAATGATTTGGTGAGCTACGACCAGAAACATAACCACGAAAATGGTGAGAACAGCCGCGATGGAACTGATGCCAATTACAGCGACAATTGCGGAGTGGAAGGACCTACCGACGATCCCACCATCGACGGAATGCGGCGCCGACTAATCAAATCTTTCCTGTTGACCTTGTTTGTTTCTCGAGGGATTCCGATGCTGCTGGGCGGCGATGAATTTCGCCGAACTCAGCGCGGAAACAACAATGCGTACTGCCAGGATAACAAGGTGAGTTGGTTTGACTGGAGCCTGCTGCAGAAACACAAAGAGATTCAGCGCTTCACCCGAGGAATGATCGCCTTCCGCCGAGCCCATCCTGTTTTGCGAAGAGAAGTTTTCTACACCGACGCGGACATAAAATGGTTCGCGCCAAACGGCGGTATTCCTGGCTGGACGGACGAGCGCCAGAAATCCTTTGCGTGTTGCATTCTGGGGCAGAAAGAACCTGACTTGTTTCTCATGTTTAACGCCGACACTCGATCCGTTGATTTCGCGATTCCTTCGTTACCAGCGGGTAAGATCTGGCGTTTGGCGGTGGATACTTCGCGAACCGCTCCGGACGACATCTTCCAGGCCGGCAAAGAGCCCTCGATGCAAGGACAGATCACCTTTCGGGTTGAACCTCGATCCAGCGCAATTCTTTTGACCGATGACGGCAAGGTGCCAAGTGAAAATTAGCTCCGCTGCTGGCAAGCCGGCCGATCCCTCTATTCTCGTGAACATTCCCAAGCTTATTGCGGACTACTACGAACTGCGACCCGATCCGAGTTACGCGAGACAACGGGTTGTGTTCGGCACGTCTGGCCATCGCGGATCTGCTACGGACATGGCGTTCAACGAATGGCACATTCTGGCAATCACGCAGGCCATTTGCGACTACCGCAGACTCCAGGGCATTGATGGGCCGCTGTTTCTTGGGATGGATACCCATGCTCTCTCCGAGCCCGCATTTCGAAGCGCGCTCGAAGTGCTTGCGGCAAACCAAATCGAAGTCATGCTCTCGGAGGGGACCGCATATACACCGACTCCTGCCGTTTCGCATTCGATTCTGCGTTACAACCGAGGTAGAAAATCGGGGCTTGCTGACGGAATAGTGATCACTCCGTCTCATAATCCTCCCGACGACGGGGGATTTAAGTACGATCCTCCACACGGCGGACCGGCAGAATCGAGCGTGACTTCGTGGATCGAATCGAAGGCCAACGGATTCTTGCGATCGGAGCTGGATGGTGTTAAGAGGGTTCTCTTCGAGAGGGCGCTCCACGCTCCCACGACCTACAAGCACAATTTCTTGAGCACCTATGTAGAGGATCTCGATAGCGTTATCGATATGACCGCAATCCGCGAAGCCAAGATCAAGCTTGGAGTGGACCCTCTCGGAGGTGCGGGCATCGACTATTGGCCAAGGCTTGCCGATCAGTACGGCCTCGACCTCACGATCGTGAACAAAACTATCGATCCAACGTTCCGGTTCATGACTGTGGATTGGGATGGGAAAATTCGCATGGATCCTTCTTCGCCGTATGCCATGCAGAGGCTGATAAGCCTGAAAGATAAATTTGATATTGCATTTGCAAGCGACACAGATCACGACCGCCACGGTGTCGTCACCAAGGGAAGCGGTTTGCTGCCCCCAAACCACTATCTTTCTGCCTGCGTCCATTATCTATTCTCAAATCGAACGAGCTGGCACGCAAACGTTGCTGTTGGGAAGACGGTGGTGAGCAGCAGCATGATTGATCGTGTCAGCGCGCGGCTGCAACGACCGCTCTACGAAGTTCCCGTGGGCTTCAAATGGTTTGTCGAAGGCTTGCTTGCCGGCCGATTGGGATTCGCGGGCGAAGAAAGCGCCGGCTCCTGTTTTCTCAGGCGTGACGGGAGCGTCTGGACCACAGATAAAGATGGAATCATTCCTTGTTTGCTCTCGGCAGAAATCACGGCCCGCTTGGGAAAAGATCCGGGAGAGATTTATTGTGAACTCACTCGAGAGCTGGGCAATCCTATTTACGAACGCATCGACGCTCCTGCGACGTCCGAACAAAAAGCTGCTCTCGAACGATTGTCTCGATCCGACGTTCACGCTGCGGACGTCGGCGGTGAGCCGATCCAGCAGATTCTCACGACTGCTCCGGGAGATGGCAACGCCATTGGAGGAATCAAAGTGATTGCCGAGAATGGCTGGTTTGCGGCACGCCCATCGGGCACGGAAGAAATCTACAAAATCTACGCCGAGAGTTTCCGTGGGCAAGAACACCTCCGACAGATCGAAGAAGAAGCCCAGACAATTGTTTCCGAGGCGCTTGCTCGAAGCGCCCAAGCCGCTTAAACCGGTAGGCAATGAGAAGGAGTTCTTATGAGTGGTCCAACATCCCTTGATTATCCCCTGGATACAACGATTTCGGATGCGCTGACCGACTTGGCTTTGGACTTGAGATGGTCGTTCAATCATTCAGCCGACCGGATTTGGGAGCAACTCGACCCCGAGCTCTGGGACCTGACGCATAATCCTTGGGTTGTACTGCAAACCGCATCCTACGAAAAACTTCAGAGTGTGGGTGCCGACCCGAGATTTCAAAAGCTCTTGGCGGATGTACATGCAGAGAAGACGCTTACTGAGCGGTCGGGGGCGTGGTTCCAAAAGACGCATCCGCATTCAGATGTTTCGACAATTGCCTACTTCTCGATGGAATTTATGCTGAGCGAGGCGCTGCCGATTTATTCCGGCGGCCTCGGAAATGTCGCTGGCGATCAGCTCAAGGCAGCCAGCAACCTCGGGGTCCCAGTGACCGGAATCGGGCTGCTTTACCAACAAGGCTATTTTCGACAGGAAATCGATGCACAAGGTCACCAACAGGCTTTGTACCCATTCAACGACCCCGGGCAGTTGCCGATCAGACCGGTGCGAGAAGCGAATGGCGAATGGCTACGGCTGGTTCTCCCGTTGCCGGGGTTTAACTTGTGGATTCGAGCTTGGCAGGTGCAAATCGGTAGGGCGAAGTTGTATTTGCTCGACACGAACGACCCGGCGAACCCTCCGTCCTACCGCGGCATTACGACTGAACTTTACGGCGGTGGGCCGGAGTTACGTGTCAAACAAGAATTGGTCCTGGGCATTGGAGGCTGGAGGCTGCTGCGGGCGTTGGGATTGCACCCTGAAGTATGTCATCTGAATGAAGGGCACGCGGCGTTTGCGGTGCTGGAACGGGCGCGTTCCTACATGCAAGATAACAGCCAGCCGTTTGATCTCGCACTCACCGTCACTCGTGCCGGCAACATTTTCACAACACACACTCCCGTCGAAGCGGGCTTCGACCGCTTCGCTCCCAGCCTGCTCGAACGCTACCTGAGGAAGTATGCGGAGGAACGCCTGTCGATTTCCTTCGACGAGCTCCTCGCACTGGGCCGGCGCAATCGCCAAGACACATCCGAGCCGTTCAATATGGCGTACCTGGCGTGCCGGGGCAGCGGCGCCGTCAACGGCGTCAGCAAATTGCACGGTCAAGTCAGCCGACGAATATTCCAGGTCTTATTTCCAAGGTGGCCGGAAGCAGAAGTGCCGGTGACACATGTGACCAACGGAGTCCACATGCCGACGTGGGACTCTGCCGAAGCAGATCGTGTTTGGGAACTCGCATGCGGAAAGGACCGTTGGCGCGGAACCCTGGCAAACATGGAGAAGAATATTTCCGCGGTGAGCGATCCCGACATGTGGCGATGCCGCGGTGATAGTCGCAGAGTTCTGGTGGACTATGTGCGCAGACTTTATGTCCGACAATTGGCGAGTCGAGGCGCGCCAGCACAAGATGTGGCACAGGCAGCGCTCGTGCTCGATGACAACATTCTGACGCTGGGATTCGCCCGCCGCTTCGCGCCATACAAGCGCCCGAACCTGCTCCTTCATGATCCGGAACGGCTTCTAAAGATGCTGAAGAACGCGGGGCGCCCTATGCAACTCGTGCTTGCGGGCAAAGCACATCCTCAAGACGGAGAGGGGCAAGAGATGATTCGCCAGTGGGTTGAGTTTTCGCGGCGCCCTGAAGCTCGATTACGAGTGGTTTTCCTTTCCGATTATGACGTTCTCATGGCGGAACATCTGGTTCAGGGTGTGGACGTTTGGGTGAACACACCGCGACGGCCGTGGGAAGCCAGCGGTACCAGTGGCATGAAGGTGCTCGTAAACGGCGGCCTGAATCTCTCGGAGCTCGACGGCTGGTGGGCGGAGGCGTATTCGCCCGAAGTGGGCTGGGCAATCGGGGATGAGCGAGAACATGGCGATGACCCTTCCTGGGATGCCAGCGAAGCTGAAGCTCTCTATGCGCTACTTGAGAGAGACGTGATACCCGAATTTTATGCGCGGGACGAGGATGGAATTCCGCGCCGGTGGGTTGCTCGCATGCGCGAGAGCATGGCCCGGTTGACACCGGCCTTTTCGGCAAATCGTGCGGTGCGCCAATACACCGATGAACGCTACCTTTCTGCGGCGGCGGCGTTCCGCCAGCGTCACGACAATCAAGGCTCATTGGGAACCGACTTGCTCGCTTGGCAGGCCGATTTGGCGAAGCATTGGTCCTCGCTCAGATTCGGTGCAGCGACTGTTCAACAGCAGGGAGGGCAATATCTCTTTGAGGTGCAGGTTCTGCTCAATGGTATGAACTCGGAAGCCGTAAGCGTCGAGCTCTACGCCGAGGGGGAGAGAAATGCAGGCGCCATCACACACACGATGCATCGTGGCGAACGGCTGGCGGCTGCCGCAAGCGGCTTCACATACACTGCTGTGATCCCGGCTACCCGCTCGCCTGCCGACTATACGCCGCGCCTGGTTCCGCAGCACGCGGGGGCACTGGTGCCGCTGGAAGCGCCTTTTATTCTGTGGCACGATGCCCCTTCTTGGCGGTGAATCGAAAACTGCGTTCAAAGATCCGAAATGGAGACCAATCTAATGCCCAAGAAATTTAAATCACTTGGTGAGCAACTAACATCCCCCCTCACTACCGATTTTCTGGGTGAGGATCGGCACGAGCTCGTGGCAAAACTGGCTTACCAGCTTTGGGAGGAGAGGGGCCGTCCGCTCGGTTCGCCCGAAGTTGACTGGTTCGCGGCGGAGCGAGCCTTGTACTCCGCGTTAGTTACCTCGGGTCTGATTGACACATCCGCAACTGACCCGCAGCACATGGCAGAAACGCTATACGGTGAGGCACTCGCGAGAGGGCGGAGATCCTCAGCTGGCACCCGAGCTTCACGAACGATGACGGTCAAGTGAGAGCGTCCTGCTTGCGTTTCTGGTCAGATCGCGGAGCCATTCGAAGCGAGAGTCCGACAGCATAGCGTTGGTAGAGCGCCAGCGCCAATTTCCGTCGGCTTGCCCTGGCACGTTCATTCGAGCTTCCTTGCCCAGGCTCAAGAGGTCCTGCAGCGGGGTTATTGCAAGAGCAGCGACTGAAGACCATGCCAGTTCGATTAACGCTGACGCTGCATTGCTGCTCTTGACTCCGCGTCCTTTTAGATAATTCCAGATGATTTCCCGTTGATGAACAGGCAAGTCATCGAACCATGAGCGAGTCGTGGGATTGTCATGAGTAGCCGTATATGCGACCGTGTTTGTATCGAAGTTTTCGGGCAAATGCGGATTGCCCTTATTTCCGTCAAAAGCGAACTGCAGCACGCGCATGCCAGGAAGATGAAGCCGCTCTCGCATCGATGACACGTCAGGAGTAATTGAACCCAAATCCTCAGCAACGAAGGGCAGCCTGCCCAATTCCTTTTCGACGGTTTGGAACAGGTCGATGCCTGGACCAGGTACCCAGCTTCCTGTCTCCGCGGTGGGTGCTCCTGCCGGTACGTGCCAGGCGGCAGCGAAGCCACGAAAATGATCCAGACGAATGACATCAACGTGGCACAGCAGAGAGCGCAAACGGGCGATCCACCAGCGATAACCGGCCTGACGAAGGGCGTCCCAATCATAGACGGGATTGGCCCACAGCTGTCCCCGCGCACTGAAATAATCGGGAGGCACACCTGCGACAAAACGTGGACGCCGCTTTTCATCCAAGAGAAAAAAGTTCGGGTTGGCCCAGATGTCGCTCGAATCCCCGGAGACGAAGAAGGGCAGATCGCCCATCAGCGTCAGCCCTTTCTGGTGAGCGTGAGCCCTGAGTCGTTCAGCCTGTCGAAACAGAAGGAACTGCGAGAAAGATGCCTGGCCGATACGACCCGAAAGTTGACTACGCGCTTGCTCGAGGGCAGCCGGCTGACGCTGCACCAGTTCACTCGGCCATTCGAGGTAGTGGACGTTCCCGAATTTTGCCTTAAGCGCGCGGAAGAGTGAGTAATCCGGTAACCAGGGATCGAGATCATGGCAGAATTTCTCAAACTCCGGACGAAGGTCAGCACGAGTGCCAGTCCTGAAGCGGTCCCAAGCCTTTTCGAGCAGTCGATGCTTGAATGGAATAATCGCGCCATAATCTACGGCATCGGCGGGAAACGACGGATGCTCGCAGTCGCTTGGAGCTAAGAGTTCATCCTCGACCAGCCACTCCGGACTGATCGTTAGTGCGTTGCCGGCGAAAGACGATAACGGTTGATAGGGCGAATTGCCGTAACCGGTGGGACCGAGCGGCAGCAGTTGCCACCAGCTCTGGCCGGCTTCCTCAAGGCGATCGATCCACGAGATTGCGACTGGCCCAACGTCGCCAATGCCGTTGGACGATGGCAGCGATGTGACGTGTAGCAGGATCCCTGAGGCACGATAATCGGCAGGGAAAGGCACCAGGCCAACACTGTCGCCACTCATGCTGGCACATTCAAATCGGGACCGGAGTAGCCGTTTGACATGGAATTTCTCGCCCGTGCCCCGCGCCTTGTGTTGGTAGGCCTGATTGAATCAGACGGGTAAATGCGAAGGCAATTAGACGATAGTATTGCCTGTGTTTCGGCGGAACTGAGCACCCTAGCTCTCAACTGCCAACGTTCTGACTTACCAACTGCAGGACACAGGTTCCTTTTTTGTTGCTCGTTCCTTGTAGCCGGTTGATGTACATCCAGTTCCCTTCCCGACTGCGGTTGCGCTGATACGAAGGTACCGCTCGATACTATCGTCCAATAGACTCCTCATTTGCCATCTGGCTGAATATCTTGAATGGGGCGGTGCGGTTGCCATTCCGTAAGCGGAGCGGCATCTCTGAAAGGAGTCGTTTTGATGCCTGGTCTTCTTAAAACTTCCAATCCCGCCCTGAACGCGAAAACATTTGCCGATGGTCTTCCTGTGGCTGGCGAATCGATGACTTTGCAGGGCACGGTGAATAAAACGAGCCTCCTGCTGTTCTGCGCAGCGGCGGCGTTCGCATGGACGTGGTGGCTGGCTCGCACCCAGCCCGAATCCGTGACGTTGTGTTTGTGGGGCGGACTTGTCGGCGGACTCGTCTTCGCACTCGCCACAATCCTGAAGAAGGAATGGGCGCCCGTCACCGCCCCGATTTACGCGCTCAGTGAAGGCCTCGCGCTGGGCGGAGTTTCGGTGGTTCTCAATCAGGCCTATCCTGGGATCGCGCTCCAGGCATTCGGACTGACGGCTGCGGTCACTGCGGTTATGCTGCTGCTGTACACTTCTGGCGCGATTCGAGCGACTCCGAAATTCACCATCGGCGTGATCGCCGCTACCGGAGGGATTTTTCTCTTCTACATGATCGACCTTGTGATGGGATTCTTCGGCCATCACGTGTCGCTGCTCTACAGCAACGGACCGTGGGGAATCACACTCAGCGTATTGATCGTTATCGTGGCAGCGCTGAATCTGGTTCTGGATTTCGATTTTGTAGAGACGGGGGTTCACTCGGGCGCAGCCAAGTATATGGAATGGTACGGCGCTTTCGGCATCATGGTGACGCTGGTGTGGATGTACATCGAGATTCTGCACCTGCTCAGCCAACTGCGCAGCCAGCACACGCAGGCAACGTGAGAACGGAACCAAGGTCACGGTGGCGCCGGCAGCTCTCCCCCTAACGAGCGAGGCGCATTGGACCAACTGCCCATTCACGATCCGAGGTGGCCGGCATGGATGCGAGGGAGTGTCAAACTCGTGTCCTTCCCCGGTTGTACACTCAGCTGATCCTCACTGGAAGCTTCGTGAATCCTATGGCTACGCGAAATTCATTTCTGCCCCTTTCCACACTTTGCAGTTTGGTTCTTACAATCCTTTCCGCCCCTCGTTGTCCCGGACAATCGATGCAGGAGAAAGCATGGAAACTTTTGGATGAGGGAGCACACCAACCCAAGGCTAAGGGAAGAGTCACCGCGGTACGTGTGCTGGGACTGCTGCGCAACAATGACCGTGCCACTCAACTTGCGCAAGAGGCGCTGCAAGACGCCAAACCTGAGGTGCGTGCGGCGGCTGCAACCGCCCTGGGAAAAATGCACGCGGCGAGTTCTGTCACCCGCCTGAAAAAGGCTCTTTCCGATAAGGAATTCAGCGTTGTCCTCGCCGCAGCCAACGCACTGAATGAGTTGAAAGACCCGGCCTGCTACGAAGTGTACTACGCAATTCTGACGGGGCAACGCAAGAGCAGCGAGGACTTCTTTCAGCAAGAAACAGAGATGTTCCACGACCCTAAGGAACTGGCCAAGATGGGATTCGAACAGGGCGTCGGCTACGTTCCCTATGCCGGGATGGGATGGGATGCGGTGCGGACGATCATGAAAGACCGAAGCGATGGATCGCCAGTCAAGGCAGCAGCGGCGAGCAATTTAGTATCCGATCCCGACCCGCGTACTGCCGCGGCACTCGTCAGCGCCACGCATAACCGCAACTGGGTCGTTCGTGTGGCCGCACTGGAAGCTATCTCGGAGCGCGGGGATCCGACCGCCACGGGCAAGATTGAACCCTTGCTGAACAACGCCAAATTGGAGGTAAAGTACACAGCAGCGGCGGCTATCGTGCGTTTAGGCGTCGCGCCAGAATCCGGCAAAATGCCGGGGCAACACTAGCTTCGCACTTGGCCGTTGGGCCATTTGCAATCAACAGGCGCTCTGGGCGCGGGGTCGCATTCCGGCGACATCGCCATCAATCGCTCAACGCTCCAATCCGCATGGCATGCGGGGCGAGCGTTAACCGTAGGTGAGGTCGGTGCTCTGTCCGACTTCGATGATGTAACCGTCAGGATCGCGGATGTAGCAGCGTATCTCGCCGTACTTGGGGATCGGCGGGGTGAGGAACTCGGCTCCTCGACTTTTCCATAATTCGTAACACGCCTGAATATCCGCAACGCGGAAATTCATAAAGCTGTTGATGTGATTGGGGTCTGGGACACTGAGGGTCACCGTCGGCTTGTCCGGCGTCGGTCCGCCTCCAACGTTCAGAATCATCCATATATTCGCAAGCTGAAGGTACCCCGGCGCGTTGCCATCACCCAGGCTCAGAATGCGAGCACCGAAGACCTTCTCGTAGTAGCGGGCCGATCGCTTGATGTCGCCGACGGTGAGAAAGTGCGCAATGCTGATCCCCTCGCGCGGGGGCATCTCATAGCTCTTTTGGTCGAGTTGTACGGTGTTCGTTGTGGCGTTCATGGGCGACTCCAATTTCGATCGAGAATCCACCGAATGAGCGGTAAGTGCGGCGCCCGCAATTGCCTCTCATCGGCAGCACCATAATTAAGCCAGATACGCACCGATGAGTCTATTGGACGAACGTATCGGCCAACGCCAAAGTAGGAGGGATGTGGGCGGGCCGATCTGATGCTCGAAGTCCGCTGTTCGCTGACGTTCCGGCCTGGGCAGTGAGCTACTTCCAGACCGCTCGCGCTGCACTCTCAATTACACCCGCAACCTCCTTGGGATGTGAGAGGTAGACTGAATGGCTGGCGCCTGCGACTTCAACCGTGTGGCTGTTGGCCCGCTTGGCGTACCAACGTTCCAAGTCCGGGTTGATGGTTCGATCGCTCCCCGCCACCAGCATCCAGCTCGGTTTGGTCGTCCAGGCAGCCGTGGTTATGACTGCTTTAAAATTGTCGGCGAAATTAAACACCTGCGACCGCGCCATGAAGGCGGCCTGCTCCGTGGACAGGTCGGCGGCGAAGTACTCATGAAACTGAGCGGGGTCGAGGTAAGTGAACCCGTCTAACGTCTTCTTGATCGCACCAGACTTGCTGAGGTCACTGGGAAAGCGCTTCCCATCATCCGCCTCGTTCTCTCCAGCGTCAGGCATGTGGACCGCGATGTACACCAGCCCCACAACCGATGGATCATTGCCAGCCTCGGTAATTACGGCTCCGCCGTAGCTGTGCGCCACAAGAACGCAGGGACCATCTTGGAGGGCAAGAATGCGTTTGGTGGCGGCGACATCGTCTTTAAAGGATGTTTCGGGTTCCTGGACAATGCTGACGTTGTAGCCATCCTTCACCAGAATATCGTAAACGCCCTTCCACCCCGAACCGTCTGCCCATGCACCGTGAACCAAAACAATATTCCGAACGCGATGCTCTTGTTTTTGTGCTGAGAGCTCTGCACAGGAGAACAGGAATAAGACCATGCAGAGGGACCGAGAAATTCCGAGCGCTACTTGCAACGCCTTCGTTGAGTGCTTCATTTTGTCGCTCCCCTTGCGAATTAATTTGACGGATTGCTCGTCGGGAAAATACTCGGGCGTATGCTCAGCGAGGCGCCGATCCGAAGCGCGCGCACCGCTCGTTGTCAGCAAATCCTCAGCCAGTCGGGATCTACCGACCCTAGACCAGGACTGTGCCACCATCGACCACGACGATCTGCCCGGTGCTGAATCCTTCCTGCATCAAAAACAAATAGGCTTGCGCTACGTCATGAGCTTCGCCGACTCGGCCAACGGGCAGACTCTTTCCCACGCTCTCGAATAGACGTTCGCGCTCCGGCACGCTCATGGTCTGCCAGAGGTTTGTCCGAACGACTCCGGGAGATACCGCGTTCACTCGTATTGGTGCCAACTCGACCGCCAGGGCCCGCGCCAGTGCTTCGATGGCTCCGCAAACGCTTGCCGCGATTACCCATCCCTTTTGCGGGCGCTGACCAGCGATCCCTGTTGTGAGCACGATAGAGCCCTTCTCGCGAATATGGGCCCTTCCGTATTTGACTGCGGCGAGTGCTGCCCAATAGCGCAATTCAAAGGCGTGCCTAGCCTGCCGGAGGTCCGTGGCGGCAAGGTCGTGCAAATGCAAACTATCGCCGGCGGTGAATACCAAATGATCGAAAAGACCGAGATTGGAAAAGAAGGTCGCGACGGCTTGCTCGTCCGAGAGGTCAACCGCTTGGCCCTGCGCTTCTGCGCCGATTGATTCAACGGCTTTCTGAACTCTTTCCCTATTACTGGAAGCGATAACAACGCTCGCTCCCTGCGATGCCGCCTGCCGGGCGACCTCCAAACCGATTCCTGACGAACCGCCAAGCACAACCACCCGCTTGTCTTGGAAACCTTTTCCTGCTTGCATTTCGAATACCCCTTGCATTCTCCTTGCTTACGCCAAAATGATTCCCTTCACTGCAAGTGGATGCATAATAATTTGGGCTGAAATGCGTCTGAGAAAGCTGGGACAGACGCCGACACACCCGCCCGCCCCAGTCTCCATTCGTCGATAAATTGTCCGGCGTTCCGTCCGTCCACGCTTTTCCCTAAAGTGCGTAACAAACGGGCCATTGCGGTTGGTGAGGGCTGTGCCCCGGGGAATCCGGACATCAGCCACGACTGATGGGCTATCCAATGCGGGTACAACTCCGTCATCTGATCGAACTCTCCTGGTCGGATGTCGAGGTTTTCTGCACCCGATCGAACGTCCCGCCTGTTCCCGGATTCCCACCGATTCTTATGCCGCTGAAAGCGACTTCTTCTTCTCACTGAGTACCGGTAAAAGAAGATCCAGAAGCGCATAGTCAGAGAATGGGTTCTGGCCTGAGATCAACTCGCGATCCTGAAGAACGTAGCTCTGCCATGGAGCGGCCACACTTACATCACCGCCCGCCGTACGCAAGGCGAAGTCCGGGTAGAAGAGAACCTTACCACCGATCTCCACCGGCTCCCGCTGCTGCTCTTCGGCTGTCGAAAAGATAGTCATCTTGTATCCAGAATATATCCAACCCTGAGCCTTGGCGCGCGCTCCAGCAGCATCGCCCGCTGCCAGCGCGGCGACCACCTCCTTCGAATTCGGAGAAGCCGAGAGAAGTGAAATCGGGCCATGGCAGAGCACTGCCGTCGGCTTGGCTGTTTCATGAAAATGTCTCATCACGGTGCCGGCGTCGGGATCATCGAGAAGATCTATCATCGGGCCATGGCCGCCGGGGACGAAAACCGCGTCATATTGATCCAGGCCCGATGCGATGACATCCGAGATGCGGCTTGGATCTCTGAGCCCCTTCAGGCCGTCGCGGAATAGCATATAGTCCTCAAGCTTGGCCGCGTCCCCGCCGAAGAAATCGGGGACCTCTGAATGCACATCCACCTGGGGCGTGTTGCCTTTGGGGTTGGCGAAAGTGATTTCGTAGCCCTCCTTCATCAGGGCGCGAACCGGAACGGTCAGCTCGTTGAGATAGTAGCCTGCGCCCGTGTAAACCTTGCCATCTTTCAAGGGCAAGCCGCGACCGCTCGAGACTAGAACCAAGACTTTTCGTTCTGTTGTCATTTTGTTCTCCTATGAAACCGAATCTGTTTTCCGAGATCTAGCTTGCGCAGAGCAACTCAATTGCGAGAGCGAACATAGGCCTTCCCGTGGTGGTAAAGGGTCCGTCCGTGTCGTCATCTGGTAGCCCCTTCGATATCAGATCGACCGATGGCTCAAGGCCAGATTGGCAGAAGCGCGACGTGCAGTCTATTGGACGAAGGTATCGACCCACAGCACAGGACGGGCTAGACATTCCGCGAAGAGCCTTGCGTGGTATCTTGCAAGAATTCCAATACCAACGTATTGCCAATACCATCGTCCAATTGATTCGCTAAAGCACCTCGGGTGTAATCGCTGCATCGCAGGAAGCGCGGCAACCAAAGAACAAGGTTGGAGAATTATGGATGCATTACGCAACGTTTTGACTCGTTTGCAACAACAAGGCGAGGCGCTGGGCCATTTCAATGTTGCCAACCTGGTGCTGCTGAAGGGGGTTGTCTCAGCGGCAGTGGAGGTCGGAGTTCCGGTAATGGTGGGCGCGTCGGAAGGAGAACGGGAGTTTTTGGGGACATCGGAACTGGCCGCGCTTGTGAAAGTCATGCGCGCGGAACATGACATACCCATTTTCCTCAACGCGGATCATACGCATTCCCTGGGGAAAGCAGTGGAGGCAGCGAGGGCGGGTTTCGATGCAGTCGTAATTGATTTTTCCTCACTCTCCTTCGACGAGAACGTTTCTCGCACGAAGGAAACTGTTGAGGCCATCAAAGCGATCAATCCCGCAATCCTGGCGGAAGGGGAGATAGGGCACATCGGAACGGGGTCTGAAATCCACGCAAGCGTCAGCAACGAATTCTTGAACCTCACCACCCCTGAGGAGGCTCGACAATTCGTCGATTCTACGGCAATTGACGTCCTCGCTCCTGCCGTCGGCAACATGCACGGCATGCTGGAAAGCATGGTGGAAGGAAAAACCAAAAAGCATCTGAACATCGAGAGGATTGCCCAGATCAAGAAAGCAGTTGGAGTCTTCCTCACCCTGCACGGCGGATCAGGAACGGATGATGAGGATTTCCTGCACGCGATTGCAGCTGGGATCAATATCATCCACATCAACACGGAGCTGCGGGTCGCCTGGCGCGGATCCCTGGAGCGCAGTCTGACCAGTCAGCCCAACGAAGTCGTGCCGTACAAGATTCTGCCGCCGGTTATAGAGTCCGTGCAGCAAGTGGTGAATTCCCGCCTGAAACTGTTCAATGGTCAACTGAAATCGGATGAAATGCATTTATCAATTGGGCGATGAGCAATTTCGCCCACGAACCTCACAACCTCGCACTCTAGCCAGATATTGAAAGAAAGGATGACAGAGCGATGCCGGAAGCAACCTGGAAACCTCACGAGAAACACGGACGGCTCACGATGCAGAGCGACTTGCCTGACAGCGTCTACGCGTTTCCCAAGCAGCGCAAAGAACCCCTGACCGACGCACAACATGTGCGCAATGCGGTCGCGCGGTTCGATCAAGTCATCGATGCCTCTGACGCGGACCGTTCGTTAGCGTTCGCCAACATCGAGAAAGCCGCAAGCTACTACGGCGTGAACCTCGCGGAAACCTCATGGCATGATCTGGGCATCCATCCTCAGAAGAACAGAAAAGAGGCCGCCGCCAAGGGCGCTGAAACGCGCGAACGCCGGGCGCAGGGGTAGAAATCCACCCGTCGGAAAATCGTCCGACAGAATGTTCGTGAAGTGAATGCCGAGAGATAAATCGATTCGATCCGGTTGGCGATGCGATAGTTGCGGCGAACTCGTAGCAGACCTGCAGGCAGGCTGGGTGGAGTGGCTTGCGGCTGAGGACGCAAATGGAAGACCGAAAGTAGGCGGCTTGCGGTTAGTGCATCGCCGCAACATCGGCCCCAGAAGCGGGGAACCCTGCGGGTGTCAGTACAATCCGCGAGATGAATTCAGAAAAAACCGCGGCATCGTCGAGGGATTATCGCTTGACCGGTTTGCGGGTCCCGACGGCCTTATGTTACTGCTTTCGATGATTGCTGCACGTGAACTCCCGGTGCAGAAACTGATCGAACTCGCGAAGCGAGTGCAGATTCCAGGCTACGAAGCGGTGTACGAACTGCTGCACGATGCGGTTCGTGAGGGAGTCATTGCACCCACGATCTCGTCAGGGTTTTACTTGCAATCTGAGATCTGGGATGTGCTGAAGTGGGCGAAATGCCGAACTTTAACAAAGACGAGCCAGGTTGAGCGGCAGAACAGCTGTGTCATTTCTCGCTAAATTGTCCAGTTTCGAATTTTTGTGGGAGCATAGCATTGGCAACCGACTCCCCCTTCGCTGATCTGAGTTTTGCGTTTGTGACTGTTTGCGCGCCCGTAGAAGGAGATGAAATATGAAAGCAGTGGTTGTCCATCAATATGGTGGCCCTGAAGTACTGAAGTTTGAAGAATACCCAGACCCGGTTCCGGGTACGGGGGAAGTACTGGTGCGGGTCGCCGCCACCAGCGTGAATCCGATCGATTACAAGCGGCGGGCCGGACTAACGAAAGACTTTTATCCCCTCCAGTTCCCGGGGCTCATTGGAGTCGATTTGGCGGGGACTGTGGTCAAGATCGGGCCGGGAGTGGAAGGTTTTTCCGTTGGCGATCAGGTGTTCGCGATGGCGGACAACACGTATGCCGAACTTTGCGTCGTGAAGGCCGCAGTACTAGCGAAGGTTCCGAAGGGACTCGATTTGATCCAGGCGGCGGCGCTGCCGCTGGTGACGACGACCGGCAACCAGCTCCTTTTAGCTACTGGAATCAAGGCGGGGCAAACGGTTCTTGTCGTAGGTGCAGCTGGAAATGTCGGGCGTTCGGCGGTGTTCACTGCGAAGCAACGAGGCGCGACAGTGATTGCGGGCGTTTTGAAGAAACAAATAGAAGAGACGAAAACCGTGGGCGCAGATCAGGTTGTCGCAACCGACGACGACGCCGCGCTTGCCAGGCTTCCGCTGCTCGATGCGGTGGCAGATACCGTGGGCGGAAAAACCGCCGAAAAGTTGATCGCCAAGGTCAAGGCGGGAGGCGTGTATGCATCCGTAGTCGAAGCGCCGAAAAACGCCGCAACGTATCCATCGGTAGAGGTGGTGCACGTCTTTTCAAAATTCGACCGGAAAACGCTTGAGTCGATGGCCGAAGCGGTGCGAGACGGCAAGCTGGTAATCCCCATCAGTGAGAGGCTGCCACTCAGTGAAGCGGCGGTGGCTCAAGCGGCCGCTGAAAAGGGCGGCGTAGGGAAGATTCTGCTGGTGGCCTGAAAACAGAGGAAAGGGGAATTGGAAGTGGACAAGCACCGGCGTGGAATCAACCCCGCTTCAAGACCAAGCGGCGATGGATGTGTGGAATGCCTGGCGTCCCCCAAAGGATGGTGGTTTCATCTCCGACGGTGTGCGGAGTGTGGGCACATCGGGTGCTGTGATAGTTCTCCGAGTCAGCACGCGTCAAAGCACGCGGGCGCGACCGGGCATCGGATTATAACCAGCTTTGAGCCGGGCGAGGACTGGTTCTTCGATTACGACAAGCAAGCGATGATCAAAGGTGCCCAGTTAGTTCCACCGCGCGCACATCCCGCAAGCCAGCCCGCCCCTGGGCCCGCAGGAAGAGTGCCTGCCAACTGGGAATCACTTCTAAACTGAATTTCCGTGATCGCGGAGCCCCGCAAATGATCGCGCGAACGCGAATAGTAGCATTGACTAACGTCAGCCTGCCACAGAGGGCGGCCGCCTTCTTGAGGAAGAATGAAAGCCGGAAGAATCCACCACTTTGGCCCGCCAAGCGCGATTGTGATCGACGAGATACCATGTCCGGCACCGAAAGAAGGCGAGTTACTGATAAAAGTCGCGGCTGCCGGAGTTGGGCCATGGGACGCGCTGATTCGGGAAGGAAAGAGCGTCGTGCAGCTGTCGCTTCCGCTCATTCTTGGGTCAGACTTGGCGGGGGTCGTCGATTCCGTGGGAACAAGCGTCCTGCAGTTCAAGCCGGGCGAGGAGATTTTCGGCGTCACAAATAAGCAATTCTGTGGCGCTTATGCCGAATACGCGGTGGCGGCGGCAAAGATGGTGGCCGCGAAACCGAACTCACTGAGCTCGGTCGAAGCGGCGTCTGCGCCGGTCGTTGCGGTGACAGCGTATCAGATGCTGTTTGACTATGCGCAGGTGAAAGCTGGCCAGGCAGTATTGATCCACGGAGCGGCTGGAAATGTTGGCGCGTATGCCGTGCAACTCGCGAAGCAAGCAGAACTGCAGGTTTTCGCGACCGCCGGGCCCGCTGATGTCGACTATGTTCGCGGCCTCGGCGCCGAGATCGTCGTGAACTACAAGACCGAAAAGTTCGAGGATGCCGTTCCACTCGTCGATGCGGTGCTCGACACAGTCGGAGGAGAGACGCAGCATCGCTCGTTCTGCGTGTTAAAGCCAGGCGGCATCCTTGTGTCGTCCGTCTCGCCGCCACCGCACACCGCGGGCTCTCGGTCGGCATTCTTCCTGGTAGACGTCACTTCAACCCGGCTGGGCACATTGGCGGGATTGTTCGATCGTCGAAAGCTGACCGCCGAGGTCGGCACCGTGCTTCCGCTCGAAGAAGCTCGGAGAGCGCACGAGATGCTGGCCGGTGCGCCGCACCAGAGAGGAAAGATCCTGCTCACGATGGATGGCGTTTACTAGGAGGCTGCGCTCGATGCCCGAAAAGTCAGCTCGAGGACCGTCTGCGAAAATCAGGGTAAATAACTCTACTGAAGTCGAAATGGACAAGCTGATAGAGGAATCCGATTGAGGAGGCTCGCATGGCGGTCACCACGGAAATCGCCCCGACATCTATCGGATCTCGATTTTTGTGTAAATGAATAATCTGCAATTCAACCCATTTTCTGGTGAAAGATGAGGAACCGCCACTGTTCCACGCTGGACTGCGATACTTACAGAATATCTGCTGCCGGTCGATATCCGATTCAATCTCGATCATGTCGTACCTCCAGAGTGATTGTCCGCATTTTGCTCCGGCTGTCTTCACTTTTGACTAGTCGAAGTGGCGGTAGGCGTCCCACCCCTTGGTGAGATCGTGGTCGAGTCGGCGACAGTGGTAGATGGGCCGTTCCAAGTCGGGTCGCGCCCACTGCACCTTGGGATCGGCGACAAGCGTGACCGAGGCGCAGTGGCGCTGCAGGTACTCGAGGTCGACGTCGAGGGCGATGACGCTTTCGCCGGTGTAGCCTCTGCTTCCCCAATACAAGTAGGAGTGGTGACTGCAGATCGCCTTCGGCAATCCCAGTGCGGGTTCGAAGTGATCGATGGCTCCGGCTCGTCCGTAGTCACTACCGAAGATCGCCGTCTTCTGGCGTTCCTCCGCGGGAAGAACGTCGTAATAGCGCGCAACGGCTTCAGTGCGTTCCTTCCATCCGAAACTGCAAGCTCTAGCCGGCGAGTTGAAGTCTAGAACCCTCACTTCGGAGACAGTTTTTCTAAAGGAGATTGCGCGCGACCGGGTGGAATTCTCGAAGACGGCCGCCGCCAAGACCGGAATGCCTGTGCATCCCATGCGTCTCGTCCATGAGTTGGCTTCGTCCTGATTCATCGGTGATGCGCACGTCTTCCAGCCAATATTCCTTCGTATCCTTGTTAACGAACCCCTCCGCCGCGATCTTGTCACCCGACTGAAGTTCCTGAACAACGGCGGGGTCCTGAACGTGGTAAGGCATCGCCATCGCGGGCATAAACCTTGGAATATCGCCATACTTCACCGTGATCTCGTTGGTCGCGACGTTCTTGCCAACTACTTCCCCTTGCAGCGCATACTTCTTGGTGCCAGTGCAGCCCACAGTCACCGCCAGAAACAGAACGAGTCCCAAAGCTCCAAAGACCCTCCACCTTCCTCGTGCTTCCTCTGGATGCATAGGTTTCTCCTTACCAATGGACAGCCGCGGCGGAATATTGAGCGAACAAACTCACTGCATGGTTCGAGCGCAAGAGAACGTGTGATGATCGAATCAACAGCATCACCCGAGCCGTGAGACTCTTTCCACATTTCAGCGATCAAATGTGTTTTATCGGGGATTTTTTCTTAGGCCGAGAACTGAGGAGGTCCGCGCTTGTGGTGACTGCGGATAGAGCTGGAATGTTGGTTGGTTCTGGCAAAGGATCGAAGCACCGGGCTGTGACTGCGCGGACTGTGGTGGCCGAAAGCAGCCTGACCGAAGAAGTCGATGCGACCCTGGACCACCGTTGTGCGGGGGAAAAACGGGCACGTTTGGAGCGGGGCGCTGAATGTCGAACTGACTGGAGAACTCCGTTTGGTTGCACCGCAGCGGTGCTTCCCATTGCGGCGGC
>Ga0335073_10000065_pt1 | contig 121560 bp, 96 predicted proteins | sample Lox_Sample_22_FD_207093 | JGI IMG/M metagenome (GOLD analysis project Ga0335073, IMG submission 207093) | Soil microbial communities from Loxahatchee National Wildlife Refuge, Florida, United States - Lox_Sample_2.2 | ecosystem: Environmental > Terrestrial > Soil > Wetlands | place: USA...
AGGGGGAAGATATCAAGAATGGTCGGGGCGATTGGATTTGAACCAACGACCCCCTGCGCCCAAGGCAGGTGCGCTACCAGGCTGCGCTACGCCCCGACATGACGAGCAGATTTGATTCTAAAGCACTTCCAAACTTTCTATCTACCCCGAACCGTGATTTTTGACCGAAACCGTGGCAAAACCGTGTCAATATCGTGCTCATTGCACGGTCACCGTGGCAGTATGCGCACCTGCTTTTGCTAGCTCGCCTGCTTTTTGAGCAGGCATTTCATTCGCGTGCCGATTGAGTTTCTCCAGAGCTTCGCGCTTCATCTGCAGCTTCATCTGCGAATACTTCTTGAAGACTTGCGCGTCTCCCTGGCGAAGCATTTGCGTGACCCACTCGTCGGCTACACCTCCGGCGCTGAGCCGCGTGGCGTAGGTCGAGCGCAGATCGTAAATACGAAAATACGACACCTTGGCGCGCCGCAATGTGGCTTCCCATGTGGTCTTCAGAGTCCTGATATGTCCGCTCGGGTTCTGATCGCTCGGAAACAGATAGGGACTACAAGGCGACAACCGAATCTGATCGCGAAACGCTTCCACCGCCAAGGGTGTCAGCGGCACCTCTGCCACGCCGTTTGGAGTCTTCGAATCCGGAATCCAAACGGTTGCGTTCGTAAGATCCAATTGTTCTTTCTTCATGGGAATCAGTTCCTTGTAAATGCGCAACCCAGTCTCGGTAATAATCTTGACGATGTTACGCAGATATTCGGGAGCGTGAGCTTCGATCATTCGCTGCTCCGACCAGCTGACATAGTGCGGCCGGAACAGGCCTTTGACCGCAACCGGAAACTCCACCCCGGCGCAAGGATTTGCCGGGAGCAGCTTTTTCCGCACGGCCACGTTCAACATCCGACGGAGCACCCGAAATTCCTGGTGCACCGTGCTCGACTTCAGGATTCCGTGTTCCCGGTATCCCTCGGCCAGTTTTCTGCGAACCCGCTGCCGAAGACGCCGCCGAAGATAATCTTCGATCGCATCGGCTGTGATCTCCACCAGCTTCTTGCCGGTGAACGCGGCTTTCAGGTGAGTGGCACAGCGCTGGTTTGCCGCATGAGTCTTTTGAGCGCGAAGCGGTGGTTTCGAATAGTTCTCGAGAAACGAATCCACCCATTCTTCAAAGCCCAGAGACTCGCCTTTGCGAATTACCTCTAAGAGGTTGCCGTCTCTAGCGTGAAGCCTTTCCCGTAACCTCCTATTGGCTTCTTGCCAATCCTCAGTTCCGGTCGATTCCCTGCAGCGCTTCCCGCTTCGATCCCGGTAGCAAATCCAGAGAATCTTTCCGTCGTTGCGAGAGTAGACGACTCCGTCGTGCTTTTGTGGTTTAGACATTCACCATCTCCTGTCGAAATGAAGCGCGAAACGGTTCGAGATCCGATCGGAGAAACCGGATGTTTCGACCCATGACGCGGAGATGGGGAATCTGCTTTCGTTCCACCCAAAGATACACGGTCTGCACGCTCACGCCGAGATAAATTGCCGCTTGTCGCACGGTGAGCGGAAGTTCCTCGCGGAAAAACGGCAGGCCTGGATCCACCGCGTTGTTTGCGGCGATTGGCTGGAGTTGTTTGGAACTCATGGGGCTCTTCATAAGCGGGATCTCTCCTTGTGTCAAAACGCGGAATGGAAGAAGAAGCGGGATTCTACGGTGACATGCGCGCCTGCTTTCTGCGTGCTGTTCGTATGGAGAAGGAGCAGCACGAAGACCGAGGGGCCCACTGATTCAAGCGGCGCAATAGGTTTGCTTACTAAAGCTCGTGCAGTGCGCTTCGAAGCTTCCTAGATGACAGGGCCCAGGCTTCGAACTCGGGGTGGGAACGTTATCGCACGACCGATCCCGGTTTGCCTGAACCCGAGGATCTCTTTCGGGGCTGCGTGACCATGGGGGACAGCATTCGGCGGACGCGCTCAGCCGCGGAGGGCGACACCCCAAGAATTCGGGCAGTCGCCCGAAGACTTGGGAACGGTGTTTTCTTTCGGCAGACTTTTGCCAGGCCGACGTCGGACATGCCAAATTCTTGGGCAAGTGTCCGCATGGGAGTCGCCCAGACTCTTTCGTATAGTTCACCGCGAGTCAGGCGAATTCTTTCAGCTGTCATCCCTCTTTGTCGTACTGGGCAGGTATGGTTTTCACTTCATGTTTCGCGAGGACCTACCCGAAGCACCATGAAGATGGGTCAGCCCAGGGCGGCTGCCTCTGGCAGTCCCCGCCGTTCGGCAGTTAACAAGGAGGAGTCCTCGAGGCCTTCCTCTCTGAACTGTTCGCATGGCAACAGCGATTCGTATCATTCGGCGATTAGAGAAAGCCGGAGGCCGAGGAAGTTGTCGGTTGTGAAACTGTGGGCACACTTTGAAGAAAGGCCCCAGGACCCCCTCAGCCACCCGTGCCGTGGGGAATCTGGCACGGGGTCTCCGAGGCCTTCCTGTATTGTTCGCAGCGATTCAGCAGTTTGTATCGCTCTAAGTTGCACGGGCAAATCTAATATCAGAGCCACTACGCACCGTGGCATCAGAGTGATCGAGCCTTTGTAATTTTTCTGGCGGCATTTCGGAGAAAACCTCTGAGTTTGCTCGTTTTCCCCCTGCGAGTGCCATAGGAGCAAGTTGGGTGCTAGGTTTTAACCCCAAAGTTATCTATTGTTGTCATATTGTTAGCAAGATTAGCTTGTATTTGTACAACGTGATAGGCTTGTATTTATACGGCATGATATGCTTGTATGCGTACAGCACAAAATGCTTGCAATGATCCGAGCGGGAGTCGGCCCCGAGCTTCTATGTCTACACCGAATGAAAAATTGGCTGAGTCTCTTGCCGTTCTCCGAGCGCTCCAGAAGGGCGGACGACGGGTATTCAAGTCAGACGATTTAAGTCGCACACATCGGGAGCGCCTGTTGCAGAACGGATTCCTGCAGGAGGTGATGAAGGGCTGGTTGATCTCCTCCAGTCCGAACGCGCGCGCCGGCGACAGCACGCCCTGGTATGCGTCGTTCTGGGAGTTCTGCGCACGATACTGCAATGACCGCTTTCAAGAACAGTGGCGCCTGTCTCCTGAGCAGTCGCTCCTGCTGCACGCAGAAAACACGGTGATCCCGACACAGGCCGTAGTGTACAGCCCCAAGGGGACAAACCACACGATTGAGTTGCTGTTCGGGACATCACTATACGACCTGAAACAAACAGAGATGCCAGCAGCCGCTGACATTTCGGTGAGGAACGGCCTGCGCCTGTTTTCTCCAGCGGCGGCTCTCGCGAAAGTGCCAGAAGCGTTCCTTTCTCGCAATCCCGTCGAAACCCAGGTTGCGCTCTCGAGTCTCGGAAATGCTTCCGACATCCTGCGCCACCTTCTGAATGGAGGCCGCACAGTGAAGGCCGGACAGATTGCGGGTGCTTTTCGCCGCATTGGCAGGCCCGAGATGGCCGACGAGATCCTCGCCGCCATGAAACGGGCCGACTACGATGTCAGGGAATCCGATCCTTTCGCGCCGGAACAAAAGTTCGGCGTGTTGCCACGGGCAGTGTCGCCGATCGTCGGCCGAATACAGGCGATGTGGGAAACGATGCGGGACACCGTCCTGGGGAATTTTCCCAGGGCACCTGGACTTCCCAAGGACACCAACCAATATCTGAGCTTCGTTGATGATATTTACCAGAGCGATGCTTACCACTCACTGTCGATCGAGGGGTACAGCGTAACCCCCGCTCTGGTCGAGAGAGTACAGCGGGGTGACTGGGATCCGAATCACCATGATTCCGATCGCAAGAATCGCGACGCTCTCGCGGCGCGCGGCTATTGGCAAGCTTTCCAGACGGTGAAGACGTCGGTCGCGGAAATCATCAAAGGCGGCAATGCTGGGGCGCTGGTTCGCACCGCTCACAAGAACTGGTACGGCGAACTGTTCCAGCCATGTGTCGCCGCAGGTTTGATCCCAGCCGCGGCACTTGCTGGCTACCGCAACGATGCCGTATATCTGCGTACCTCGCGCTACGTACCGCCACGGTGGGAGGCGGTGCGGGACGCCATGCCGGCCCTGTTCGATCTGCTCGAAGGCGAAGTCGATCCCGGTGTGCGCGCCGTGCTGGGGCACTGGTTATTTGGTTATATCCATCCGTATCCGGACGGTAATGGTCGCATGGCGCGATTTGTAATGAACGCCATGCTCGCCTCGGGCGGCTATCCGTGGACTGTCATTCGTGTGGAAGATCGTGACGCTTATCTCGCTGCGCTCGACCGCGCCAGCATCAACGCGGACATCGCACCCTTCACGAATTTCATCGCCGAGCGTGTGCGATGGTCAATGAAGCAGGCCGCGCAGAAGGTCCGCGCGCGCTGAAGGATTGGGGAAGCGACTATAAAGCTGCCCATTGGAGCATGAGGTGTTGCCAATTCGCCCGCAGGATGTTGCCGCCGAGAACATCAGCATAAGACTTACGAGCGCAGTCCAATCTTTTCACAGAATTTGCCCCTAGCGTTCGGTTCTGGCTACACGTATCATCTGCAGTCGTACTTCTGCAATTCTGCAAAGAGCGCATCATTCGGGATCACCACTGGACTGGACTTGAGGATCTTGTTGTTCTGGAAAGGAACACTGCAATTCGGGCTGCCATCATCGTCATGGAGCCATTCGCCACTTGCTCCTTTTTGTTCCGCGTGATGTTTGACGTAGTTCAGTGGTTTATGGCAGTTTCCGCATTCGGTACCAAGACTGATGTTCAGAGAGATTGATTCGGGAACAGTGCCCATTGTTTCCAATGCCTGTGCCGTGCCGAATGTCCTGCTCAAGCCCCAGTGAATTTCCATATCGAGGAATCGCAGGCCAAACTTGGTCCGGATGCCAATAAAGGCATTTTTGCCATTCCAAACGCCACATTCCAGGTTGCGCGACTGTAAACGGTAGACCCTGCCTCGTTGAAGTTGCTCAAGTTTGATCATGCCTTGTGACTAGTTCAGAAAGGCCAAGAGACCCTCAGACGACCCGTGCCGTGTGAGTCACAAGCACGGGTCTGCGAGGCCTTCCCAATGGTTCGCTCGAAGAAGCAATTTTGTATCAGTTGAGTTCGGTCGCACACGTCCGGACTTAGAAAACGTCATGGCCACGACGACTGTCATGGCCATGACGAACTGTTCGGGGTGCCTTGATGTCTAATCGCTGAATTCGCCCGCCGAAATCATCGCCCTAGACGTTTTCTCGGATCCCGGCAGCAGCTGCTCAAAGTATCCTGACCCCACACATCGAGATTCGTTGCCCTCAAGGCGCAAATCGATAGCCTTATGGCTGGAGGATATCCGAACCTGCCGAAAGTGGGACAACGGTCTTCGAATGCAAAGGGGCGATCAGGTGAGCGAAGCCCACGACACGTCCCACGATATCGGCGTCCTGCGGATATCGAAGATGCCGGATGGGCACCGGAGATTTTGGAGAAGGGACCAGAAGTAGACAGTTCCCCTCGACTTCGCACCAACAGACCGCATAACGGTTGTCGCGGAGTTCGACAAAATAGACCGGGCGTTCGTGTTCGCTCGGCCACATGCCTCGAATGACTTTGTTTTGCTCCGGATCGATCTGCACGAAGGCGCCTGGGCGAATGATGGGATCAAGCGTGTAATCATCGGTCCCAACATACCCATACAGAACTTCCTGTGGGCCGGCTTGCTGGAGCAGGAAAAAGGGCATCTCGCCCAGGCCCTGAAACATGCGGTGCACGAGATTCGTTTGCTGCAGTGGAAGCTTGAGCGGCAATTGAGGCGCCGCCATGACATGCGGATCTGATTGCGTTCGCCGTAACCCACTGAGATGGGTGTGGGGCAGACTCACATGTCCACGTTCGCTGCCCAGGTCTGCGATATTGAGGCCGAACGCAGCCAGGATTTCGTTGATGTCACAATCGTAGATGAGGCTGAGACTGTGAAACCTGGGTAGTAATCGCGGTTTGGACTTTCCGTTCTCGAGGTCGCTGATCCAGTTGTGAGGGACGAAAAACGCTGGGTCGTTCTTGTCCCCGGCAATCTTCTTGCTTATCTCGGCGACCCGGCGGATAGACAGGTGCAGTCGCTCGCGCTTGGCCCGGAGGCGTTTACCAGCTTCGAAACTCAACGACGAGGCCAACATCGGGAACGGCTCACGTTGGCGTTGCGCAATGGTAGGCCCGAATCGGGAAATTTGTCCACCATGAACGAGTTTTGTTCGGAAAACCGACATTCTGGGATCGGGTCTACGTTTGGATTCGAACCTGAGTTCGGCTAACTTCAAGCCACTGTTCGGAACTTCGACCACTCGTTTCCCTTTGGCCTACTCGTTGGTCCTCCGAATTTTGATTTCTCGCCTGAAAGATTAACCACTGTCCTGAGTTTCGGGCAATGAGAAGAAACTTCTGCTAGGCCAAGCCCAAATTATTTACAACCGGAAGTCTCTGCGAGTGGATCAGCCGGAGAAATCTGTTCAGACTCTAGCGTGTTCGCTGAACTGTAAATTTTGACCGGCGCCGAGGGGGAACTTCTCGCGAGAAAGATTCCACGAGAGGTCCGACGGTGCCACTGCTCAATGAGGCTGGATCAAACCGAGAACTCGCGGAGCGCGTCAAGTCGATCCTGGCAACCAAGCAACTCACGTTGCACCAAGCGTCGCAAACCTCAGCAAAGTTATTTGGCCACGGATCGCCTTACTACTTACCTCACAATCTCTACTACGATCTCTCGCACGGACACTTCAGTCCAAGCTTGTTTCAGTTGGTTGCCTTCAGCCGGATTTCCAACTACCGACTGAGAGACTGGTTGCGAGTCTTTGGGTTTGATATCGAAGCGATTCCACGGCTACAGATTCAAGTTCGTTCGAAGCGAACCGCGCTTCTGGAATCATCCGTGGACGATCCCAACTCCCATTTTCGTTGGTTTCGGAGCGTTCACACGGGCGCTCTTCCCACTGACATTGTCCCGCTGATGCACCTACTAGAGTGGACAGAGCCACGTCGCCTTGCGAGTTTGTCGCGGTACGATGATGGCCGCTTCTTGTACGTGCAGATCGGCAGTGAGGATGCCCTCGCTTTTCCGGAACTTCTCCCGGGCAGCGTTGTACGGATCAATCCAGAACTGACAGGGGACGCTCTCAAGCAAGTTACAGCAGAAAGGTCCGCGCATTTATTTCTGATTCAGCATGACAGAGGACTAAATTGCTGTCATGTCCGGGTTTCCGGACGCGGGCGGATCGGGACGATCAGCAACCAGTTGCCGTACGCTCGAATAGAATTCAGAGTACCCGACGAAGCAAGAATCCTTGGTGTAGTGGACCTCGAGATCCGCAATCTCCTTGCACCACGGCAACCGTCAGTGGCTAAGAGCCTGGCGAAACGGTGGAACCCGGATCCGCTTTCTGTCCAAACGTCTCAATTGGGTGCGCTGCTGCGACGTGCAAGGATCGAAATGGGGCTTTCATTTCGTGCCGGGTCGGCCAAGAGCCGGGAACTCGCGGATGCACTGGGTGATGAGCGGTACTTCACGGCATCAGGGTCGTTGTCTGATTACGAGACCCTCAACACGCCGCCGCGCCATTTTCACAAAGTCATCACATTCTGCGTGATCTATTCGATGCGCCTGAATCAGATATTTCAGGCCCTCGGGCTCAGTTTGGAGGAGGCTGGCCGTGAACCAATCCCAAATTTGCTGACGGGTCGACCTCTATCAGAGACTGTAGCCTCTGATGATGCCGATCGGATTAAACCGCCCGGGCTCATTCCAGAGTTGGCAGGTCAACTCGGTGGCGTGCCATTTTTCTTGAGGTCGTCGCTGGGCGTGCTCTGCGGGTTCTCGAGGCTATCCCTGAAAGACTTCTTCTGGATCGGCGGATCCGCCAACACAGTTCATCCGTATCTGAAGGGATCAGTTCTTGCAGCAGTAAACCGGCAAAAGAAAAAGCCCAACGACTGTGCCTCGAAACCACTGTGGCAGCAACCGCTGCACATAGTCATGAGGCGCGATGGAACTTACCTGTGCGGATGCTGTAGCCAAGAGAACGACAGTCTCGTTATTCACACGTATCGAGGGGGAATTCACAAGCGAGAGGAACTTCGAAGCCGGGACGCCGAGGTCATTGGGAGGATTTCGTCAGTCACCCGGAGGCTCTGAGATCGGACCTTTTTTTCTTCTCTACGAGCAGATCAGAACAAGCGATTCTGCGCTTCGACAATCTCCATTGGTAATGCGCACGTCGGGTCGTCATTTGAAACCTGATTGATCCTGTTGCTGACCGGGTAAGAACGCATGCCGCTCGCATCATACGGTTTCAGCATATGCGAGAGCGCGGCGACGTCGGCGAACCCTGGATCGAGCCACAACTCGTAATCAGCCTTATCAAGAATGACAGGCATGCGGTCATGAACTTGCGAGGTGACCGCGTTCGGCGTGGTTGTGAGAATTGAGCAGGATCTGATCCAGTCGCCAACTGGATTTCGCCAGCGCTCCCACAGTCCTGCGAACGCGAACAACTCGCCGTCACGCACCTCGAAGCAAAACGGTTGCTTGACTTTCCCTGTTCGCGACCACTCGTAGAATCCATCGGCCGGAATCAGGCACCTGCGGGACTTAATAGCATCCCGGAAAGCTGGTAGGACGTGCGCAGTTTCTGATCTCGCATTGATCATCTTTGCCGCTCCGGACGCGTCCTTTGCCCAGGAGGGGATTAGTCCCCATCGCATCAAAGAGAATACCCGCCGAGGTTCCTTGGGATGCTGGCGAATCACCGGAACAGGCTGAGTCGGGGCGATATTGTAGCGGGGACTCCAATCCTCTTCGCCGGAGGCATCGAAGTGCTCTTCAATGATCTGCTTCCGCCGCGATGCCCGGTACCTTCCGCACATAGAGGGGTTTCATTATCGCAGGACGCCCCGGAATGGCGCCAGCTACCGTTTCTTATTGGTATGCCAGACCATCGTGAGGGGGTCGTTACCTTTGCTTGAGTGAATCAGGCCGCGCTCCTCCAGCGCTTTGATTGTGTTCCGATTAGCGGAGAGAGGTCGGATTACTTCATCATCCTTCAGGCGGCGCAGGACTGGATTCCCGCCCAGAGAATCAGTCTCAAGCTGGTAACCCTGCTCCATGTGCGCGAGCAGATCCTGTTCAGCTTCTGTCAGCTTGGGAGGGATGCTGCTGGCCTTTTTCTTCGGCATCAGTGCGGTACCAGATCTTCTTACGTTCCAGCGAGTCTACCATCGCCGCTCGGATCTGAGGCGTTCGGAATCGCGAACACATTGATCGAGTCTGATGCCCAAGCAATATTCTTTGTTTTCAGAAGAAGTGGTCAGGAATTGAACGAAAGCCGAACGCAAGCCGTTTTCACTGGACGCTGTTAATGCTGGGTGCATAACCTCCAGTCTTAAGTGCCCAGTCCAGGCTAGCTATGAGCACATGAGGTTCATCTGTCTCTGAAGATCCCCAGTGAATTGCGTTGGCTCACAAAGCAGATTCGACCGTTTGTGCCTTGGCACATTGCCAGTTTCCTGTGCATGACCGTGGCCAGCATGCTGGCGCTTCTCACGCCGCTGGTCCTGAAATGGCTCATCGACCAAGTGTTGCCCAGAAGAGAGACCGGATTGCTTCTCGCCGCCGCCGGCCTGATCTTCCTCAGCTACCAGGGCCGAACGGCACTGACAAGCGTGGGCAGCTATCTCATCCTGAATGCCGTGCAGAGAATGGCGCTGCGGTTGCGCATGGATCTGTTGCGGCACCTCGATCGACTCTCCGCGGACTACTACGAGAACACCCAGCCCGGAGCCGTCATGTACCCGCTAAAAGAACCGATCGAAGAGGTCGCCTACTTCGGTGCCGATCTCCTTCCCTCGATCCTGCGCATGTGCCTGACAACCGGATTCACGATCGTGACCATGTTCGCGTTGAGCCCCAAGCTGACGCTCGCGATCTTGCCGCTTATTCCAGTGTTTCTGGTCGCCCGGCAGCACTTCCGCTCGAAGCTAGCGGCTGACTCCGATACGGTGCAGCAGAATCTGCTCTCGTGGAACGCATTTCTTGAGGAACATATTTCTTCCGTTCTCTCGATCCAAATGCTTGGCCGAGAGAAACACCAAGAAAGAACGGCGTTCCGCCTTCTGGCACGAACAACTCGTGCGCACCTCGCGCTGTTCAAGACTGGTATCTGGTTCACAGTCTGGACATCCCTCGCGGTCGTGTCCGCGATGTCAGCGGTGATTGGCTATGGCGGCTGGGGTGTACTTACTGAAACTTTGAGCCTCGGCAGTCTGGTAGCTTTCTACAGCTTTGTCACTCAGCTCTTTGAGCCTCTGAGCGGTGCCGCCGAACTCTACGCGCGAGCACAGAAGACATTCGCCAGTATCCGGCAGTTACAGATCGTCTTCGCTTTGCGCCCGAGCATAGTCGAAGGACCCGCGCCCATCGAGTTCCCGAAGCAAGACTGGGAATTGGAGTTTGATCACGTTGAGTTTGGATACGGACGAGAGACCACACTGACCGTTCCGTCTTTGCGGATTACCGCCGGGGAGAAGGTAGCTATCATCGGAGAGAACGGGGCGGGCAAGAGCACGCTGGCCAGAGTGATTCCGCGCGTGTATGACGTTAGGGAGGGGGCGATCTGTATTGGGGGTCAGGACATTCGGAAGATTGCGATCAAGAGTTTGCGCGAGGCGGCCTGCTACCTTCCGCGAGACCCGGCTTTGTTCGACGGGACCATCCTGTCCAACCTTCTCTTTGTCAGGCCCGGGGCATCAGATCGCGACCTGCTGACCGTATTGCATCTTGCTGATCTCGATAACTTAGCGTCGTCACTTGCGAAGGGCATTGATCAGCGCATTGGACCAGACGGCTGCCAGATCTCCGGAGGTCAGCGGCAACGGTTAGCAATTGCGCGAGCTCTCTTGCAACGGCCGGAGATCCTGATCTTGGACGAAGCCACATCCTGCCTTGATCCTTCCTCTGAAACGCTTATCCTTCGCAACATATCGGATTACCTGTCTGCTTCCACCTTGATCGTCGTGTCTCACCGACCCTCAACAGTAGCGGCGTTTGGCAGAATATTGGTTCTTTCCGGTGGCCGGATTGTGAAGGATTCGGTCGATTCATTCATTTCCAGCCAAGTCACTGGTTCGGACCATTTTTTGTCGATATCGCCGAGACGAATTGGCCCAGAACAACGTCTGAGTCCCATTCGCTAACCGAATGGAACACTGGGCGAGGCGCCAGCGGTAGCGCCCACATGGTCTACCGTACTACTGCGCCTGCTGAACTTGCTGGATCTCCAGCTTTCCTGTTCGTAAACAATTGCCGCCCTTCACCTCCCACAAGCCCGCGAAGTCGCAACGGCCAGGAACGAATTGCTCGGCGAATCAGGTGACGTCATGGACACGAGAACGCCGTTCCCAGACCAAGTGTCGCCAGTCACAGACGAGGAAACCAAAGCAAGGCTAGATTTGTGATAGTGGCCGCGTCTTTCATATTCGGTGAGGCGTTGGTCCTGGGACTGGCTTCCGGACCTGCCTGCATGGCTTCCTGTGGACCCGTACTGGTTCCTTCTTTACTCGCGGAGCGGGCGGGTCTGCGATTGAATTCCCGCTACCTCTCTATCTTTTTGGGAGCGCGCTTTGTGGGATACCTGTTGTTTGCCGCTGTGGCCTGGGAACTTGGCGCCCTGGTATCGCTTCCCGCAGCGCCGCGCATGGTCCTGATTGGCGCGATTCACGTGCTGCTCTCTGGCGTGTTGCTCTGGTACGCATACTCGGCGGGACATGGTTGTGCACAGTCGTGTTCGGGATCGGAACTGGTGAGCATTGGCGTGACAAGAAAACGCGGCGTGCCTGGTGCGGCGGCGTTGGGCTTCCTGACTGGTCTGAGTCTCTGCCCTCCGTTCTTGGCCGCCGGGGTGAGGGCGGCTGAGTTGGGTAGCGTGGCTGCAGCCCTTCTTTTCTTTGCGGTGTTTTTTGTCGGAACTTCCGTTTGGTTTGTGCCCTTCGTAAGCCTGGGTTGCGTAGCGCGCAATGAAGCCGTGACCACGGTCGCGCGGATGGCGATGGTGCTCATTGCACTCTATTACGCCTATCTGGGATTGACCATGCTGCTCGGGAGAAAAGTGTATGGCTACTGAGGCTCGAATCGTGAAGCCGGGTGGAACGGTGCCGCGGACCGTAGGTCGATCTCTACTGCTGACCTTGCCGATTGCCCTCTGGTCGCTGCTCATGTTCGCGAATCCGCAACGGCATTCGAATCGATCGCTACAGATCGCCGGCGCGATTACAGCGGTTTTCATGATCACGCTGTTTTTCATGATGATGCGAACGTGGAACACCTATCGTTGGCGCCGTTGGTTCTTCGTGGCGCTGGGACTCCTGTTTCCGGTGGGCTTCATTCACAACGTCATGGTGATGAGGGGAACGATGGGCATCCCGATCGAGGAGATGATTGCAGGCCGCACACCGTTCTGTTACTTGCCTATTCCACTTCTCATCTTGCCGGCGGCCTTTACCAAGACGTTGGTGTTCCCCGGTTCGATCCTGCCCAACAGAGGTATGTCTGGCGCGGGAATGGCGGCCATGGCCGGGTTGTGGCTCGTGATCACGATTGTCGTCGGTAAAGGCTGGTGCAGCTATGCCTGCTTCTTCGGAGGAATTGAAGAAGGCATGGCATCGGTGCCCGCGCGTGCGAAACTGAGGAAGATCGACGCGCGCTGGCGTTACGGCCCCTGGGCTGTGCTGTTGACGATGGTGCTCCTGTCTCTGGCCTTATTCGAGCCCGCGTACTGCATGTGGCTCTGCCCCTTTAAGGCAGTATCGGAGTACGTCGCTGCCCGTAACACGGTCGGAATGATCCAAAACGGCATCTTCATCGTGCTTTTTGCGGGACTGGTAGTGGTGCTGCCGTTGCTGACAAAGAAGAGAACGCAATGTGCATTCTTCTGCCCGTTTGGAGCGTTCCAATCGATCTTCAATAAGACGAGCGTGTTCGATGTGAAGATCGACCAGACGCGCTGCTCCCCTTGCGTCCTATGTAAGACCGCCTGCCAGACGATGTCTCTGACGGACGAATCGATCGCGCGAGGAGAGACGTTGATGTCGTGCATGAAGTGCGGGGCGTGTGTGGATGCGTGTCCGAAACACGCCGCCGTGTGGCATATCAAGGGAACGGAAGTCGCTGCGAAGCCCGAGAGGGCGCGACTCGTGTTCTTGTACGGCGCCTGGGCGATGGCCATTGTGTTCGGAGGCAGCATCATCGCTGAGGGCCTGGCCACCATTTTGCACGTCTTCGTTTAGGAGGCAGGATGAAGATGCCGACAGCCAAACTCGGTTACTCCGCAGCCGGACTGACGCTATGCGCGGCGGTGCTCGCGCCGTTCTTACTGTACGGCATGTTCACGAAAGGATTTTCTAGTCTGGGCTTGCACGTGGACGAAATGTACTCCGGCGGACCGAAGGTGCGCACGGTTCAGACCGGCGGCTACTCCATTGACATTCACCGGCCAGTGTCTCCTCATATGCTGCAAACCGAAAAGCCGTTTGTGCAGCTCGATTGGAGACCCGTGAGCGCGTTGCCACCGCAAGTCTCGGACTTAGTGGACGTCGATGGCGACGGGCAACCTGATATCCGCGTGAGCTTCGATGTGCCCAAGGACGTCAAGACGCCACTGCGCGTGAGTGTGGAGGCACTTAACCCGCGCTACGAAGCCATGCGAAACGCGGGGAAGGAGAAATTCTCAAGGCTCATTGTGCGCGTGGATGACGCAATCCTGGTGCGGGTCCCGCTTGCGCATCAGTAGCCCCGAGTCAAACGACGAGTGATGCATAGGACACGCTGATTTGGTGCGCTCTGCTGTCTAGCCAAGCGCGTTTCGGATCACTTGTCTTTTCTGTGCGGTCTTCTGGTGCTCTACAGCCGGAGCACAGCAACAGCGTGCGCGTGGCCAGTGATCCTGCGATCCGCATGGACAGGCTGCCTTCTTCCCAAAGTGATGACTGTTCCCAATTCATTCTTATTGCATTCGCGGCACGGGAATCAGGTCACGTTCGTGGTTCGTCAGCAAGCCGGAAGGTTTGCGAGCGCGACGTGCGTGTAACGGACCCGCTCACAAGCTCGTCAAGCACCTGAGGAAGTCCGGTTGGGTTTTTGTCGTCCTCCACCAGATACGTCGTCGTCGCCCCTCCCGCCGTTTCCGAGACCCGGTTGCCGTCGCCATCGTTAGGCCATTGTCACTGCTCCGTCAGGTCATCTCTACCACTCCCAAATCCACGATTCGCGAGATGCAGTGAGGATTGTGACGAATATACCGGCGACAATTCCCAATATTCCCGTCATCGTCATCAACGGCGAAAAGCGTGGTCCCGTGCTAGCTCTTGTCTCTGGTGCCCATGGTACTGAATACACCTCCATCATCGCGCTTGAGAAACTCATCAACCTACTTGATCCCTCTCAGATCGCCGGCACCGTTATCCTTGTCCCTCTTGTCAACATTCAATCCTTCGAACAAAAGGTCCCGCATGTCAACCCCGTCGATAACAAGAGCATGAACCGCTTCTACCTGGGGAAAGCCGAAGGGACGCAAACTGAACGTGCGTCCTTTCTCATCACCAAACAAGTCGTCGATCGATGTGATTATCTCATCGACTACCATGGGGGTGATCTCGACGAGAGTCTCCGCCCTTACGCGTATTGGGCACCTACTGGCAAGGAGATCCAAGACCGCATATCCAAAGAGATGGTTCTCGCCTTTGGGCTCGACCACATCATTATCTGGCGCGACCGTCCCACCGACAAATGAGGTGAGGCGCGGGTTCAAAGCTGAAGCGGAAAGAATTGCAACTGAGACCCGGTTGGAATTGGGCCTAGGCCGCACTGCGCGCCTGGAACCGATAGACTTGGCACGACACTTGGCGATTCCCGTTCTCACAATGCAGCAACTTGGCTCCTATGGCAACGGAACCGTTGATTATTGCGCATATTTTTCAACCGCCGATCCTGACTCTTTTTCCGCTGTCACAATCTTCGTTCAAAGACACCGGCGGCTGATTGTCCATAACGAGAATCATCACCCCAACCGCCAGGCCAGCAATCTCTCCCACGAGATCTCGCACACGCTTCTGGAGCACGCTCCCACTTCCATCGTTGGCGCCAACGGCCAACGGTTCTGGAACGCCGAGGTGGAACAAGAGGCAACATGGCTCGGCGCCGCGTTGCTCGTTCCGCGAGAAGGTGCACTCCAGTTGGTGCGAAACGGAGCTAATATAAGTGAAATCGCCGCCCACTTTGGAGTGAGCGAATCATTGTGCTCTTGGCGAATCGTGCAGACCGGGATTCGTCAACAAATCGAACGTTCGAAACGCTGGTACGGCTGATCACGACTTCTCTTGCAGCGCAAGGGGACCGGAAGTACGAGCACGTTCTTTTGCAATTTTATGCGCACCACGCCATGCCGTTTGGAATCAGTATGTTAGGTGCATGTTGACCATCGTACTAGACGCGGATATAATCCATATGGAGAATATATATATGGAAGCAATGGTCATAAGCGCTCCAAGGGTACCCCCTTTACCGGATCTCTTCAGGGAAGGAATTGATTTCCTGGAGCAACCGGTGGTTTCGGCATCAGCCATCGATCAGTTTGCCGAGAATGAGGCGGCAACAAAGAAGTTTCGCCACGAATTGATCCAGACCTTCGATTGGCCCGCCACCTACAAGTCGCTCGGGAGATGGGGACGGGTTTCTTTGAACCACACGGCTCTGCTTGGATGTCTGACAACGTTTCGGGGCTGGGGGCGAGAACGGGCGCTTGAACTTGGCGAGCGTTACAGCGAAGCTGGTTTGGCGGAACTGGTGAAGTCCGGAAGATTCGCCAACGTTCTGCACGTTGTCGAAGAAACTCTGCCGAGGATCGCCGAGTCGACAGAGGAGCTATTAGACCCTCCGCGCCTGGTGAACGAAGCTTTGAAGCAACTGATTCTCTCGGATTCCTCTGTGCGCGAAGTTGCCCAGCAACTGACCGGAATTGTGCATGCAGTGGATCGTGAGCTGAACCAAGTGCACCGGTATTTCGGTTATGTTGAAAGGATCGAGGGTGATGAGGCGGTCTCGCTGGTTAAGTCGCAGAACGGTGATGAACTGCGCGCAATCGACACGAAATTGCTCAAGGCCGTAGGCAGCGCTGATCCGAAAGCCCCTTTTCTACTGTACGAATTCAAGTGGGCTCCGGGAAAGGTCGTGTCATTTTGTGCCCCCGCTGTTTTGCTGAGCTCGATGGCGAGGCAGGAGGAACTAAAGCGCCTTGAAGCAGAGCAGTTGGCTTACGAAACACCGTTGCCGCGGCGGAAGAAGAGGACCGAAAAAAGTGGGAGTCCAGCGGCGAACGCGGCACAGTACCGGTCTGCAGAGAGCTGAGCTTAGCGCGTTGCGCTCGTAACATTGCCGCACCACCCAAATCGCCGACGCTGTTCGCCGTTGTGCGAACTGTCGGCAAGTCTCGCTGCCCCGCTTAGCGGAACTTCGATCACCAGATGACCAAAACAGGGTCCTTCCGCTACAAGGTGTCTCTCGTTTGGCGGAACATCCTCCTTAAAGTGTTCGCGACAAACCTGTGCGTACGATGTGCAGAACAACTTTTTTGTCTGGTTTCCGCAGGTACGGATGGCCAGTTTCTGCAGAGTCGCCAGCTGCGGATGGTGCGGTGAATTGGTGCGGGCAGAAATCACGGCAACTCCATGAATATTTTCCTCCAGCCACTCTGGGACAACGCTCACACCGCCATGGTGCGGAATGATCATAAGTTGGTTGTCGAGAGCCAGCCCATTTTGCGACGCAACTTTGGCGGCATTCTCCAGCACCTTGCCGGTTGCGTCACCTGTGAAGAGGACCTTGCCCTCGCCCAGAATGCCTGCACCGGATCGTGAGTCGAATGCAAAGAGCACTACCAGACTGGTGGCATTTCCAGCAGCTCGGTCTTTCTCGAATTCTGTGATCTCGCCGATCGACGTTTCCGTGTCGAAAGGTGCCAGCACCTTCAAATCCCAAAGGTTGTCTTCCCAATCGAGATAATCTGGCTCGACCGCCATTTTCGGATTTGTGCGTACGTTCGCAGCATGGGTGGGAATCCCGAGTTCTTTGGCCCGAATGCGAGCGGCCGACAACTTGCACCGATCCCGCAGTTGTGACGTTGGGTACACGAAGTGGTCGATCTTCACCCCCGCATCTACTAACTTCTCGAAAAGCTTTACCAAACCTAACGTATGATCTGCATGATCGTGAGTTGCAGCAACCACGCGAACCCGTCCTCGTCTGGCGATATCGAAGACGGCCTTGAGGGGCCCATCCTTCTCTGTCCCCCAGTCAACAATTGCGCAGGTCCGGTCGGGAAACTCCAAAACGACGGCATTTCCCAATCCCTCTTCCACGCGGAACACATGCACATGAAGAACAGGTGTCTTCGTCGCGGGTTCAGCGCTTGATCGACTAGTAGGCATAGATCAAAGGGATGAGCCAAAAACTGCTAAGTGTAACTCATGTTTGCTTTCATGCAACGTGCAACGATCCCGATTTCTAATTACCGAACAAATCATGATTGTATGTTGACTTTCTAAGTTGGGGTGATATCTTTCTACTCGCCCGGCGAATTGGAAGAAGAAAGCCTTTAGGCTTCAGATGTGAGGGGGCTTCCACTGAACCGAGCATTCCCCCCGAAGAAATGGTTTGAGCATTTCCCGCGACCTCGCATTGCTGGACGCCGAGTTCACGTGCGTTGGTCGCGGCAGAACCACTTCGGGGATGGAAGGAGGCCTCCTCGGTGTTCGCTGAGGTTCTGCAGATCCCGTCTGCGGTGCACGTCTGGTCTCGCCAGGACCGCGAAGGTATCTTGACGTCTTGTCATCGTTGGGCCTCCAACGGCTGGATCGCCGGATTCAGCTTCCCCCGTTGCACTTCCGCATTCGGAAAACTATCTACAGTCCAGGTTCTCCTATTCGCCAATGCAACCGAGATCAAAAAGTACTTTACGAAACCCAAGTATCTTCCATCGTGGCCGGAAACCCGGTTTTGCAACCGGTGAAACTGCAATCTTCAACTCGTATGCCTATGACGAAAACAAGAACACGAAGGCCGATAACGCAAGTTTAATATGAGCGGCGTCACGCGAGTCTTCTATGGTCTTATGCTAATGCAGCCCCAATCCGACGTCCCCATCTTGATTGAAACGCCGAGCAGGCCGGCGTTTCCGATGGTGAGGTGCCATTATCTGTCGATTGAGAGTGACGATCCACGCCCGGGATGGAATTTGGGGCTACCGGCAGTGTCCATGCCCTTCTTGATGCTTAACCTGGTGGGAATCGTTCAGCAGCCTTTGGGTGCGCCCCGTTTCAGCAACTACGGTCTCGTCGATGGCTTTTTTTCTCTCCTGGAAGATCAAGCATCACTCTCCGTGAATTTCGAAGACATTTGGATGCCCGAGTTTCTGTTTCACGGCCAAGTTACCGTCGGAGATGTTTACCGTGTTGGGGAGCGTCTTTTTGCGATCGCTTATCAATATCGGGACGGCCGCTATAGCCAGGAAGCGTTCGAGGGCCTTAGTAAGGAACTGCTCCGAGATATTGCGTTTTCGGAAGATGAAACCAAAGCATTCAAAGCGTGGGCTGGCGAACAGATATCGACAGCGCGAAATCGCGCCGCAAAAGACCCGCACCTGCAACTGCGTAACAGAGAGATCGTATAGCGCGCTCTCTAGAGCGAAGGAGCTATGAACACGCTTCGCGCAACTCTGATCGATGTGGGTTGGGGTGACTCAGTCCTCCTCGAGTCCGACGATGGTCTTGGCCCCTACTACGCGCTGATCGATTCAAACGATACCTCGACGCTGCGCTCTTCCTACATGTTCCTGAAGCGGTTCTTTGAAAAAAAGAAATTGACTGTTCCTTCTTCATCCTTGTTCTTCGAGTGGGTCTTGCTGACGCATGCCCACGCGGACCATGGTCAAGGTCTGAAGAAAATCCTCAAGGATTTCGGAAGCAAACGATTCTGGTATTCGGCTCCAGGCAATCAGCCCGCTTTCCTTGCGGACTTGCTGCGCTACGCGGCACGGTCCAGCCGGATTGCGCAGTATGACCTTGTAGACACGGGAAAGGCATTACCGAATTTCGGTCCCGCGTCGATGAATGTGCTCTGGCCACGTCGCGGGCAGGTCTCGCAGAACGAGAACGACAACTCGGTTGTCCTGGCAATTACGTTGGGCCAGGTGTCCTTTGTGCTCACGGGCGATGCCGAAGCTGACGGAGTCTGGAACCAGGTTGCCTCGCAGATTCCTGCTAATACGAAGTTCTTTAAGGTGCCGCATCACGGGTCGAGCAACGGAACCTTCACTTCGTCAGGAACGACTCCGTGGATAAGTAGGATCTCCAGTACAACTAAGGTTGCAATCAGCAGTCATGTTCGTCCGTTCAACCACCCGGATCAATCCGTAGTCAGCGCGCTGGCAACTTACGCGCCATATCGTACCGACCAGCATTATCACGTGACCATGGAAACCGACGGCAGCAAGGTTGAGGTTACTTACAGTCACATCTGAAGCTTCGCGATTTTGTTCTGGAGTTCATGATGGCTGATCTTGAAAAGGTTCTCGCCCAAGCCAAATACACTGCCTTACCTTTGCCACGGGGAAAGTCCGGCCCGACGACAATCTATTCCTTTCAGAAAGGGAAACTGTTTATCGTTCGTCAGCCCGGCACCTGCCTCCCTGATCCACCTTTACACATTACCGAAGATCCGTCCGTGGATACTTTGCAGTTTCAACGCGAATTCGAATTCAACTTCAAGGGCATTGTCAGCTTCCTGGCGAACATATTCAGCCTGGGAAAAGCTAAAGCGCAATTCGAAGCGAAAGATGTGAGCAGCGCCACTGTTGTGCTGGGAGGCCTGCAGCACGAAAACGTCGAGACCGGCGCTCTCGTTGACTTCCTCCTCGATCACAAGCGCGACTCATGTTTGCAGAACATCTTAGACAAAGATAATTTCACGGTGGTCGCGGCGCTGAAAGCGGCCACCTTTACCTACGCATTTCGCAACAGCAAAGGAGCCTCCATCAGTCTTAGCCTTCCCGAGGTGAAAGGGCTCTTCCAGGCGGACGCAGCCGTATCCGTGTCTCTTACCGAAGACGGTAAGGCTGTTGTCAATGCGCCTCGATACGTCGGAGTCGTTTCGTGGAAGGGCGACCAGATCGAGAAGGAACTCAAAAAAGCGAGAAAGTTTGCGGCGCAACCGTCGCTTGCAGCCTATCAAGCCCCGCATGTATTCGAGCTTGCTGCAACCGCAGCACAGATCAGTCGAGTTCGCCGCGCAAGTGTGACAACGGTTCAAAAACCCGCGGCGTTGGCTCGAAGAAAGAAAACGTAGGGTCGAAGGACGAGGCGATCGGTTCGATAACAAGCGAAGAGCTACTTGGTCGAAAACCACGCACGCGAGATTGGCGCCGCGTCGAATCCGTGGCGAAGCAGAGGGAGGTTTTTGAGATGCCAGCAGTGAAGAAAAAATCTTCAACCGAGTTGATCAACAGGGAGCAGTCGGCCTTGTTGTCTCGTCCACTGAAGGCATATGCCTTCGATCCCAGCCAGGGAAGAGTCCTGGGCAACGAGATGTCCATGCGCGTCCGCTACCAGAGGCTGGATCCCGGCCCTGTAGTACTGAACTACACGCCGAATGCCATCGCGGTTGTGGATTATGACGGCACCAACGACATCTGGTATCAGCCGGTCGACCTGAATGACGAGAAAATTCTTCTTTCTGGCGGTTTGGATCCATCGGAGTCGGATCCTCGATTCCACCAGCAAATGGTCTACGCAGTGGTGACCGACACGATTCAGCATTTCGAGGCGGCGCTCGGCCGACGAATCCATTGGCGCCGGCAAGAACGTGACAAGAGCTCTCCGCCGGGTGCACTGCCCGGGGACATTTATACCCTGAACCTGTATCCGCATGCCATGGTGTCGGCCAACGCCTTTTACAGTCCCAAAGCGCACGGCATCCTGTTTGGATATTTTCGAGCGGATGCCCGGAATCCAGGCAAAAACTTGCCCGGACAAACCGTATTTACCTGCCTATCGCACGACGTTGTGGTGCATGAGACGACTCACGCGATCATTGACGGCATTCGAACTTATTTCACCGAGTACACGAATCCCGACGTGCCTGCGTTCCACGAAGCGTTCGCAGACGTTGCTGCTTTGTTTCGCCACTTTACGCATGAGGAAGTCCTGCTGGACGCAATTCAACGCACGGGTGGCGCGATCTATCGTGATCAGCTCCGATCCGATGCGTCGATCTTTGGAGGCAACTCCGATCTGTCTACCACGCAGGGGCCTAACATTGCTGCGGAGATCGGAGCGGGTAATCCCCTAGTCGAACTCGCACAACAATTTGGTGAAGCCACGGGCAGAGGCGCCAGCCTCCGGTCCGCGTTGGGCACAAAACCAAACTCAACCGACATCGAGAAGGTGATCGAGCCTCACCAGCGCGGATCGATCCTGGTAGCGGCGATTTTCGACGCGTATTTCAGTATTTATGTGAAGCGGACTGCCGACCTTTTCAGAATCTATCGGGCAGGCGGAGGACGCCTAGACAACTTGGACCTTCCCGATCCATTGGCGAGCCGCCTCGCCGGCGAGGCAGCTAAAACTGCCGACGAGTTTTTCCGGGTTTGCGTTCGCGCTCTCGACTACTGCCCTGCCGTCGATCTGAGGTACGGTGACTTTCTGCGGGCGATTATTACCACCGCTCGCGACCTGGACCAGGTAGATAAGGTAGGAGTTCGGGACTCATTCATGCAGGCGTTTCGCCTGCGCGGCATTGTTCCTGAGACGGCGAGTTTCTTCTCCGAAGCGGCGATCGCCTGGCCACTGGTCGAGCCTGGCAGCGTTGATCCTTTCAGGGGGCTTGACTTCGGAGATCCCAACGGACTCAGTCGCCAGCAAAAAGACACAAACGCTCGCGTACTCAAAGCGTACGCAAACTCGCCCGCGAACAAGGAAAAGTTAGGGTTTGATCGCGACTTCGAAGTCGCCGTGCCCTCCTTCCATCCAACTTTCCGGATCGATCAAGACGGAAGCCTTCGTTGCGAGATGATTGTCGAGATGGTGCAGAAACGTGACGCACCGTTCGACGGTACGAAAGGCGCCAGGCGCACCAGTCGTCAACCCGGATCCGGGCTCGGCACATTCCCATTGCGCGGCGGCGTCACACTGGTGATCTCGCGGCCCACCGGTGGGGAGGCCGGAAGAATGCCCGATGAAGCGCAAATGCGCTATTTGATTCCCAAGCAGTTGCACGGGCGGGAAGGCGAGATGCGTGAAGATCGCCAGCGAACCTACTTACAGCATTTGGGCCTGCTTGAAGGAACCGATGCCGGTCGGTTTGAAATTGATTTTGCGATGGTGCACGAGGGCTTATGACCAAGACGATTCACGCCAGCAGCACTTCTTCTCCGCCAGCCCAAACTCAGAAGTCCACGCGAAAGCGCGTTCCAGCGCCTTCGGCTACGAGGACTGTGCCCGCCGGCACGGGCACGAATCTTCGTGTTCGCATGTATCGCGTCGGATTCGGAGATTTCTTTCTGATGACGGTTCCATCCGATTCAGGCGTGGCCCACATTTTGATTGATTGCGGTGTGACCAATGGCAGGACCGGTAAGGGTGATATTGGCACGATCAAGGATGCGGTGGCGGACATGGCCGCTGAAACGCAGAAACAGCTCGCCCTAATTATCGTGACCCACCGGCACATGGACCATATTATCGGGTTCAGTCGCTGTGCCGAAGTGTTCAAAGACTTCAAGGTGCAGGAAATCTGGATGTCGATCTGGGAGACTGAGTATGACTCGAAGATCAGCGGCTTTCAGTCTGAAATGACGTCACTGGCTTTGGGCGCACAGGCCAATCTGGCGCTCTCGGCAGGTGAATTCCCAGAAAAAGATGAGATGTTGGCGATATTGGAGAACGCCACCGGAAATGTCTTGGGAATGAAGGGGGCGGGTGGAGGAACGAACGCCCAGTCACTTGAGCTTCTCAAAAACGGGTTCGGGGTCAAACCCAAATACTACTGCAAAGGTCAGCAGGCGCAACTGCCCGATGTTTTGCAGCGGGCGGGTCTGACCGCCGAGATTCTTGGTCCGCCCCCGACCGATGCGCTTGCTTTCATGAAGCTGATGGACCTAAAAAAAGGCGTCGGGCAGTACCTACAAGCGACAGCCGTGGGGGCAACTTCGCAAAAATTTAGGCCGTTTCGCAAGGCCTCGCAAGCTTCTGCTTCGGCGTACCCAAACTCGGCGTTCCGTGAATGGAGCCCAAGAGGCAGAAATAAGGAAAATGGCAAGTCCGCTCGGCAGATGCTTGAACAGTCGGTGCAAGATGCGCAACCGAGCGCGTTGCTTTCGGCTATGAAACAGTTGGACAACTTTTTGAATAACCAAAGCCTGGTCGTCTTGTTCACCTATCAAGGGAAAAAGCTTCTTTTCGACGGCGACGCGCAGGGCGGTAACTGGGAATATTGGCTATACAATGGCAATCCTCCCACCACGACGCCCAGCGAAAAGCTCGGTGCCGAAGGTGCTGCTGTTCTCGGAAATCTCGCCTTCTATAAGGTCGGCCATCACGGAAGCACAAACGCGACCCCCATCGCTGCCGTCGAGCACATGAACGACGGCTTTACTGCGATGTGTTCCACACAAGAAGACAGCTTCGGCTCGGTGAAGAACAACTCCGAAGTGCCGCGCAAACCATTACTGAACGCCCTGGCCAAAAAATGTACGCTGGTGCGCAGTGATCAGATTCCGGTGAAGCTGGGCGACAAGCAAGTCGCACGGGCCGATGATACCAGCGCTCAGATCGACAAACCCAAGGCTGGTGTATTTCAGGTCGGCAGTTGTTTTGTGGATTACTTACTATGAGGCGCCTCCGACACACTATCTTTTTCAGCCTCGAAAACGCAGCGCGGCGATGCCGCGGGGTTACGGTGGCGCCGCTTCGGGCTGTGGTCTCACCCGGGCGGATCGAATGTGCCTGGCGGGCGCAACAGCCATTGATCTTGTTGCGGCGCCTCAACAGCGCCAATACTAGGGGCCCGGTTCAATCGCAAGATTGGGCTGGGCTTTGGTGCATGCCATGACAGCCGCACCGCCGCCTTATCAGGCCCCAACGCACCGCCGGCTCAAGGTATTCGCTTTTGATCCCATGCTGGGCCGCTCACCACTGCACAGGATCACCATCGAGGTTCCCTACGAACCGCTCGGCCCCGAACCGCGTGGAAGCCGAATTCACGTCCTGGATTTCGACGGGGCCGGCCAGAGATACTACGAACCCGTCAACCTGGACGACACGCTTCTTGTGCTTCAGGACGGGCTCGAACCAACAGAATCCGATCCGCGCTTTCATCAGCAAATGGTCTATGCCGTGGCGATGAAGGTCCTCGAGAACTTCGATATAGCGCTGGGGCGCAGATTCTATTTTCGGGGCCGCAAGCCCCTACAGCTGTACCCGCACGCCTTTTATGGCGCCAATGCCTGCTATGATCCGCGTCGCTTTGCCGTTCTCTTTGGCTATTTCCCGGCCGAACGAAGAGATGCGGGCGCGAACCTTCCAGGACAACCAGTGTTCTCGTGCCTGTCGCACGACATCATCGCCCATGAGGTGACGCACGCGATCACACATCGATTGAAAAGGTATTTTCTCGAACCCACCAATCATGATGTTCTGGCTTTTCATGAGGCTTTTTCCGATATTGTCGCCATATTCCAGCATTTCAGCTTCCACGAAATCCTTCGCCATACAATCCAGGAAAGCCAGGGGGACCTGCGCCAAAACACTCCGCTAATCAAATTGGCAGAGCAGTTTGGCTATGCAACCGGTCGCGGCGATGCACTTCGCTCCGCAGTGGACCGGCCGGATCCTGCCAGGCTGCCAAGAATTTTTGAACCTCACGAGCGCGGCTCGGTGCTGGTGGCAGCTGTCTTTGATGCGTTCTTCCGGACCTACCAGGAACGAATTCAGGATCTGTTGCGCCTTGCATCTGGGGGAACAGGGCAGTTGCCCCGCGGCGCCATTCATCCGGACTTGGTGAACCGGCTCGGCGACGAGGCGGCGAATGTAGCGCAGGCAACGCTTCGCATGTGTATTCGCGCCTTCGATTATCTGCCCCCGGTTGACGTAAGCTTCGGGGACTACCTGAGAGCGCTGGTAACCGCCGACTTTGAGCTTAATCCCCGAGACTCAACTGGCCTGCGGCAAGCCATGATCGAGTCCTTCCGTGCGCGCGGAATCTATCCCGACGGGGTGAACTCATTGAGTGGAGACGAACTCCGCTGGCCCCGTGTCGAGCCTAACGAAGCGGAAGGGCAAAGCGGAACTAAGCTGGAAAGTATTATCGACACTCTGGCTAGCAATTTGATACAAGAGGCTTCGAACACGAGCCGCAACTCCTCTCTCGACGCCCCGTCCCAGGCGGTTCTCGACGATGAAGATGACCCAACTACACAATCGACCTCTCGCGGGGCTATGTACAGATGGGGTCTGGCGAACAGTAACCTGCTGCGGCTTTCTCCCCGCGAGTCGCCCGAATTAGCCGGCTTCCATTCCGTTTTTCGAGTGGCCCGGGACGGGCAATTGTTGGTGGAGGTAGTCCTCCAGTTTGCCCAGAAGGTGAAAACTCCCGACTACGACTTCGGTGGTGTTCCGTTGCGCGGCGGCACGACCGTGGTGGTGCAGGCCAATGGCAAGATCCGCTACATAATCTCGAAACCATTGCCATCGTCGATATTGGCTGAGGACGAAAATAAGCGAGCTGCAGAGCGAGTGGATCGTCAGAAGGCCTTTGTCGGCGACTTCGATGAAAAAGATACCTTTCACATCTGGAACGACGAGGAGTTTTCAAAGCAACGCCTCAAGCTGCGCATGAACTTAGCGCAACTGCATGGGGGATTGGGCAAATGACGGTACATGTTCGCATGTACAACACGGGCTTTGGCGATTGCTTCCTGTTGACATTTCCTGCTTCGGACCGGCCGCGCAAAATCCTCATTGATTGCGGCAAACACACTCTGAGCACCACCGGTCCAAAGCTCTCCCGCGTCGTCGATCAGCTGTTGGAAGACTTAGAAGAACCTGCAGGGCCGAAGGTAGATGTGGTTGTCGCAACCCATCGACACCGCGATCATGTCCAAGGATTCGCCGACGAAAGGTGGCAAAACGTAACTGTCGGAGAGGTGTGGATGCCATGGACCGAGGATCCCAACGATCCCGTGGCTCGGGGTATCTGTGATCGCCAGAGTCGAAGAGCGATGCATTTGCAGTTCGGTATCAATGCCTTGTCGGCGGATCCCCAGAGGGAATACCTGCTCGGTTACGCAGGGAACAACCTCACCAACTCGGCCGCCATGAATCTGCTCCACGAAGGTTTTCAGGGTGCGCCATCAAGACGTTTTCTTCCGGAGGTAGAAGAGACCGGAAACCACTTTCGTACCGATCTCCTGCCTGGAGTTGAAATCCATGTATTGGGTCCGTCGCGCGACACAAACGTCATGCGGCAAATGGATCCACCTGAGAATGAGAGCTTCATTCGCGCGTGGGACATTGACACCAAAAAGAACGGGGCACAGGCCGCTTCTCCCTTCAGTACAAAATGGTTTCTGAATCGCATGGATTACGAGAAGCGCATTAACCGGAGCCTTGCAGAGGATCTGCCCGTAACATCGGAAAGCAAGATCGGCGAAGTCCTGGAGAGTCCCTCGCTCGAACTCTTGGCGAGGCTAGAAGAAGCGGTCAACGCGACAAGTCTTGTGCTGTTGTTTCACGTTGGCAGCGCCTGGCTGTTATTTCCCGGTGACGCACAATGGGGGACATGGAATGCCATTCTCAATAATCCAGATCATACAAAACTGTTGGAACATCTTACTTTCTATAAAGTAGGACACCACGGAAGCCACAACGCCACGCCGGTTAGCTTCGTCGACCGCTATGTCTCCGACAAAGTAGTGGCAATGATTCCCTACGGTAAAGTTGACAAGTGGCCTATGATTCCGCGGGCGGGGCTTCTTACAAAATTCGACGACAAACAAGTTAAGTTCGCCCGCTCGGATGCTTCCTCGGCGCCATCCCCATTTCTGGTGACTGTGGAAAATGGTGAGGCTCTTTTCATTGATGCGGAGATTCAAGTCTTGTGAAGAGTGATCCGGTAGAAACTTCTTTTATCACTTATTGATTTCGCGGTTGTCGTAACAGATTCACAACTGTATGTTCGCGCCCTGAAAAAGTAGCGAGCCCGTTCCTTCACCCGTTGCAACTCTAGGTCCTGGCTATCAGGATTCGCGATACCGGTTTCTTGAATAAAGCTGAGTGGAGGCTAGTACATGAAGCGAGCAGAGTGGTTTCGTTTCGTGCGGCAGGTCTTGGTTCTTTTTGTCGTCACCGTCTTGGTTGGTAGCCATTCTGCGGTCTCCGCACAGAAGGACGCACCGGATTACTCGTTGGGCCGGCCGCGGTTGTGGGTTTATCAGCGAGTGTATCCATTCCTCGACGGAATATTTCAGGACGTCGCCAGCACGCAAGTTGCTTCGCTTTCGCTGAATCCCAATAACGCGAATGCGGGACAGTTGGATGCTCTACTTACCTCATGGTCAGCTGGGGTGAGCTTCAGCGCAACGCAGGGGGCCCAAAACGCCTTAGCCCAGCAGCAGAATCAGTTAATGATCGCCAATACACAGCTGCAATCACAGTTGTTAAGCCAGCAACAACAATTAACGCAGCAATTAGTGGCGGCCACGCAGCAGCAGGGGCAGGCACAGGCAGTGGTCGATCAATTGAAAGCACAACCCAATCCCGACCCAACCCAACTTGCGCAAGCGCAGGGCCAACTTGCAGTCGCAACAGATAATGTGAACTCGTTAACCTCACAGCTAAATTTAGTTAAGGCACAAGTGCCGAGCACCCCACCAACCTTCAACCCACCGAACCCATCCCAGCCCGGTTCGGTCACCTTACCGACGGGACTGTCGAGCCTGACTGCTCCGCCGGGAGCGCCTACGAATCCTAATTTCCCAGTTAGCAAACAGATGGACAATCAAGTGAACCTCCTATGGGAGCGGCTCTCTCGACTTGTAAGCACGATCGCGCAGGCCGATAGCCTGAAAGATTACAATCTTGTGCTCGCCGCATTCGACGTGAACCTTGAGCCCAATCGAGAGGACAAGAAGGTTTTTGCTGTCGAATACCAAGCAACGTCAGATTGCGGTTCGCCTCTAGCTGTAGACCTGTTTCCGAGTGCCTCTGCCGTTAACATAGTGAATAATCGATATAAAGACTCCAGGGGAGCAATCGCAGTGGTACTGAGTTGGTTCAGTTGGGGTGTGAACGCCGCATATAACCGGGATCACCTGCAGATTACGCAGGCTCTTGGTCAGTCTGCATACATCACCAGCTTCGGAGCTGGCAAAAGTAAATTCGGGTGGGCATTCGGGCGCAACTTAGGGGACAACTCTGTTTCCCCGGGTAAACGAACTGTATTTGCCATTGTCGCCGTGCCGAAGGAGAAGGAGAAGGAGAAGGACTGTGCATTGACGATAGACTCTACTCGGGCAGGTTGGTTTGGCGAGAAATCAGACGACTGGTACTCGGAAAAGAGCAACATTAAGAAGAGGTTTGATGCGGCTCCGCCCGCCCCCACTGCCACGACCATTACACAGCTGGTTGGTTTTCATGCGACCGACATAAAGGTAAGCTCGGTGGCATACACTCCGGTAGAATTCGACTCCACTGCCACGAGTCCCACCGTGTCCGCGTTGCGAATCAATCTTGACACCACGATTGACCCGCAGATGACGGTGTCTGTCAATGGGCAGGTCATCCCGCGAGCGCGGGATACGTTTGCACGGGCAGTTCAGAACTCTGGCGGTTCAGGTGGGTTGCTGGAGAGTACATCCTACACAGTGAACACCTGGATTCCTACTTCCTCATGGGCCATGACGATTTCGCTCGATGCTTCGAAATTTGAGAAGCGATTTCCAGATGTGGTTTTGACGATGGCAGAGGGAATAACACCGTTGGGCAAGATTTTCCCGCGAATACAGCCTGATGGAACGCCGTACACATGCAAAAAGATGAGCGCGGATGGAAAGACATGCGAAGAAAAGATACCGACCTACGTGGTTGCGGGGGACAAGTTCGCTTGCTCGGATCCGTGTGATGTGAACATGCCTCCACTTGGATACCGCAAAGCAGCGTGGCAAACGCTTAGCGCATTCCGCCGCCCAGCGGATACAAAAGACCTGGCATTTCCTGATGTAGTTCTCTCTTTGGCATCGGACACAGGCGGTATGGCGGCAAACTCGGGCAACAGCAATGTCCAGGTGTTGGCACCGGGACCATCCCCGTGGGGTGGAAATGCTGTCGTACAGATAGAGTTCAAGCAAGATAGCGACGAGGGCGTGTTACGTCTGCAATGTTCTCCCCTACAGGGGACAGTACGGCTGGGCTGCCGAGTTCCGACTGGCATGCAAAATGTGACGGATCAACTTTTGAGCTTTGAAGTACACGATCCGGACCATGCGGGTGGAGCCGTGAGCGCACGGACAGTCCTCGCGGAAAGGCCGAAGGCTCCGAACCGCGAGCAGTTTATTGTGTGGTCGATCAGCCAGCCGCGGTGGCTGACCAAACCTGCTGATCCCAATGGCCCGGAACTGCTTCTATGCGCTACCTTCATGTTGCCGAGGGATAGTCGGGAAACATTCACCCTCGGGTTCCCCGACGGAACACCGAGGCTTGGAGGTCAATTCAAGTTCCTGAACACGGAACACGAATGTCACGGCGATACGGGTTTGTTGACCGCCGGTGTCCGATTGAGCCTGGACGACTATGTAAGCGTCGGCGACCAGTTGACGATTCTGCACGATGGCACGAATGACCCTCCTGCGACCCTGCTGAACGTTCGTAGTGCCGCAGAGCCAGTAGTCACTGTGGCCAGCTCCGATTACCTGCAGCTTTATGGGCAGAATCTCATTTTCGGCGATCAGATACAGATCGGTGGAGGTCCCCTCTTTCCCTTAGCCTGCGACATAGGCGGAACGTCTTGCCAGATCAGTCCGCCCAAACCAGCGACCCCCAAACCAGTTGCCCCGAAACCCGTTGCGACACCTACTCCCGCTAGCTCACCGGCTACCGCTCCCGCAAACCACGGAACGCCGGCGACCTCTAGTCCGGCCGCCCCACCAACCGCCGCTACCCAAGCGCGCCCCAACCCTGCCGAGAAACCAAAACCCGCCGCTAACAAGCCTGCGCCGAGTACTCCGAAGAACGCGCTTGGAGATAAAGGGGGACCGGTGTACATCGTATATACGAAGAACAAGCACGCGATCACGATTCCGGTCATGAAGAGTACAAACGGGGCGCTAGCCGCATTTCAGTACGTGCCACCATCTGGAACTCCGAATAGTCCGGCTGGGAATGCAGCAACGCCAACGGTTACGCCATCACCTGCTAACGCTAATAATGCACCGAGCACATCACCTAAATCGGCACTGGTCGTTCAATAGCGATTGTCACGCAAGGGCTCGCGTCATTGGTATCAGCCCTGGGTATAGAGGGCTCGCCCACGGCATACGCCTGTTTTGAATACCAGCCAGACTTGACCGAAGGAACGTGCGTCGATTTTTCTCTCTCCTTGCAGTCAGGACGGCGAGTCAATTTCGAGATCAAGTACACGGAGTCGGAGTTCGGCTCGGCGAAGCTGGATGAAGCTCACAAAAAGAAATTTGAGAGAGTTTACCGACCTCGACTCCGTGGGCGCTTCGAAGAATCGTTCTGCTGTACAACGAAGTTCTTAGAGCATTACCAGATCGCGAGGAGCGTCTGGCATCTAAACGAGGCGGCCGGTGACATTGCCGTCTTCCTGTTTCCCAAGAGAAATGCTCGCTTGCGGCAACAGGAATCGATCATCAGGTCTTGTGCTCTTGAGCCGTTCCGATCTCGGATTCGGATCGTGTACTTGGAAGACTTCGTCGACCAGCTCCGCGAAAGCCTGAGGCCCACCGATACACAGCTTCAACGCAATCTCGAAGAATTTGGCACCAAGTACCTCGATTTTCTCGAAAGTCCAGAACAACTCTAGTCGCGGCAGGATGTTGTCTTGGATTGAAGCGATCGACAAAGCCGCCTGCCTACTCCTTCGTTCCCTCACGCAAGCTGAAAAAGCGAACAGATTGTCCCATGGCACCGCTCTTTGTGGCATGCCTATGTTCTTGATGCCACAATCCGGTCTCCTAATGGCTGAGTGATTCGCGAACGAATTCGAGAATCGCTGGCATTTCCACTGCTGCAAGTGTCAAGGTGTGCCACACGCACTTCGAACAACCGACTGTGCCCGAGTGAGGCGAGCGCGATGTACCGAGTTTCCGAAGGAATCCGCAGCACGCACGGACAGGATGGTGCGATCGTTCTCGACATCCAGCAAGGCCAAATGTTCAACCTGAACCGCGTGGGCTCAAGGATTCTTGAGCTCCTGGAGAGGGGGACAGCAGAGCCCGACATCGTGAATGTGGTCAGCCAGGAATTCAACACGAGCTCGGAAGTAGTCGAGAACGACGTGCGCGAATTCATCGAAGCGCTCAGGAAGCACAAGTTGCTGTCGGACCGCTAGTACCCAGAACAGTCTGACTGGAGCCGGAAATTGGTAAGTGAGGAACAAAACGAGAGTGACCGCTATCGCGTCATCGTGCTGGGCGGAAGCGAAACGGAAGTTCTGCTCGTACCGAACGGTGAGCGTCAGATGCTCCTCCCCTGGGCCGAGATTCCGCGATGGCAAAGAGTCGCGGAAAACCTCACGGTCGCAGTTAGAAGTGACTGGGGAGAGGAAATCGTCTGTCTCTTCGAGCCTGCAACTGAGTCGGCGTCCGGTGTAGGCGCTACAAGATATCAGGCCGCAGAAGGCCTGCGCACCTGCACCAGTCCCAAGATGCCAACGCGCTGGATCCCGCTTTCAGAGTTGTACGAAGACTCATTGATTGACGCGCGCGATTACGCGGTAATCAAGCAAGTGGTCGGGATTTGCAATGGGGAGATCCCAGGGACATTTGCCGGGCCATTTGCACGCCTCGGATGGTTCTGCGAGCTACGCAGTTGGATTGAGTCAATAATTAAAGCGATGGGCTTCCATATGAACGGAGAGTTCAGGCAATTGAATGCCAGTCCATCGTTTAGTCTGGTGCGCTTCGAAACTGATGGCCCGGCCGTGTGGTTCAAGGCGGTGGGTGAACCGAACCAACGGGAATTCGGCATCACCGGTGCGCTAGCACAGTTCTTCCCGAATTATCTCCCCAAGGTATTGGCATCCCGGCCGGATTGGAATGGATGGCTTAGCAGCGAGGTCCGAGGAGACCTCCTCTCCGAAGTTCAAGATCAACTGCATTTGGAACGTGCGGCCGCTGCGCTCGCCAGACTGCAGATCGAGTCCATCGATCGCGCCGCAGAGATTCTCGGAGCAGGTGCCCGTGATCTGCGCTCAGCCACGCTATCCAAAGTCATTCAACCCTTCATGAGCGTTGTGGCGCAACTGATGGAGAGTCAGACAAAGATTCCGCCGTCCGTGCTTGACCGCAAAGATCTGTTGCTTTTGACTGACTATCTGCACAACAGCATCGAAACGATCGAGGCTACGGGGATTCCCGAAACGCTGGGACATCTCGATCTGAACCCTGGGAACATTATCGTTTCTGAGAATCGGTGTACGTTTCTGGATTGGGCAGAGGCATACATCGGAAATCCTCTTTTCAGCCTTGAATACTTGCTTCAGCATGCACGCCGCGCGTTCGGGACAGATTCAGCAATCGAAAGTCGACTAACCCAGGCCTATTGTGGTCAATGGGGTGTTGTCATCTCACCCGCTGCAATGGCCGACGCCTTGGCCTTCGCCCCACTTCTGGCGGTCTTTGCCTACGCGGCTGGGAATGACCTATGGAAACAAGCGCCAGAACTCCAGAACCCAACAACTGCGGGATACCTGCGTAGTCTCGCAAGACGAATGTACCGTGAGGCTAACCAAGTGGCGGATCGGAGGCTACTATGCCTGCCGTAACGGAGCCACTGCCGTACTCTCCGACCGAAGCCGTAATAGAAATCCTGCATGGGGTAGCGGTCACAGATCCATATCGTTGGCTGGAAGATCAGGAATCACCACGTACCAGGGAATGGATTTCGGCGCAAACCCGCTACGCGCGCGCTTATCTCGATTCCATTCCACACCGAGAACGCATTAGCAATCGCATCCGCGAACTACTCGATGTTGAGACCTGCGACTCGCTCCAGAAGGTCGGGAACCGTTATTTCTTCCGAAAGCGTCTGCCCGGACAGGAACAACCCTCCATATTCATGCGCGAAGGGATGGACGGACCAGATCAGGTCCTCGTCGATCCCTCGCTGCGCGGCACGGGTCCGCATACGGCTGTCAAGCCACTTCGCGCCTCCCTGAATGGCCGCATATTGCTCTATGAGGTCAAGCAAAGTGGGGAGCGCAATGGAACATTCGAGTTGCTCGATATTGAAACGAGGGAGGCGCTGCCAGAAATATTTCCTCGAGGCTACCTGTGTGGCTTCGCATTTGCCCATGATTCGACAGCGCTCTACTACGTGCACGAAGCGCCCGGTGCGCAGAACAGTCGCTCCCGCGTGGCGTACCGGCACGTCTTGGGCACCACTCTTGCCAATGACAAGGCTGTCTTTACCACGAGGAGCAGCGGCAAACTACGCCTGCAGATCATTCCTGGCCAAGATCATCTTGGGTTTCTCGTGATTAATTTTGATGATGAAACCACGACCGACTTTTATCTGTGGAATACCGAGAGTGGACAAGAACCGCAGTTGCTGATTGGCAATGTGCGATATAGCTTCGGACCTTTGCTCTTGGGAAATGGCCGTGTCCTCGCACTGACAGATCATGAAGCTCCGAACCAGAGAATTGTGGAATTGTGCTATGGAACCGGCCAGCAACCAACTTTCTTCGATATCGTTCCCACAACCGATGTGCCCATCCAGAACTGGTTGGTGTGTGGCGACCGTATTTTCGTTTCCTACCTTCATCAACTTCAGACCGAGATCCAGATCTTCGACTTCAACGGCAAGCAACTGGGGCACCTGCCCCTAGCCACTCGAGAGACGGTACGACTCATCGGCCGTTCCGAAAGCGGCGATGAACTGTTTCTTGAACAGGAGTCTTTCACTCAACCGGTTCATATCAGCGTTTACCGTCATGGTGATTCGAAAATGATGTTTTGGGCAAAGCGTCAAATTCCATTTGACCACGATAGTTTCTGCCACATCGGAGTCACCTTTCCGGCGAAAGACGGCACACGAATTCCAATGTTCCTGGTTGGCCAACCGCGAGTTCTCGAGGGAGGCCCCCACCCGATTGTCATGACGTCGTATGGCGGGTATGGGGTGCCAATGACACCGCAGTTTAGCGTTTTCGTAACCTTTCTTCTGGAGCGAGGTTGTCTATTTGCATTGCCGAATATCCGGGGTGGTTCCGAGTTTGGAACCGAATGGCACGAGGCGGCGAAGCGAAGAAAGCGGCAAGTAGCATTCGACGACTTCATCGCAGCAGCAGAATGGTTGATTGAAACGAAACGGACAAACCGGCTGAAGTTGGCGATATTCGGAGGGTCCAATTCGGGATTGCTTGTCGCAGCTTGCATGACGCAACGTCCAGACCTGTTTCGCGCCGTGGTTTGTATGGTTCCGATGTTGGACATGCTGAGATATCACCTGTTTGATAACGCGCACATCTGGAGAGAGGAGTTCGGAACGAGCGATGATCCTGAGGATTTCGTCGCACTGCGAAGGTATTCCCCATATCACAACATCCACGATGGCACGGCTTATCCCGCCGTGATGTTTGTCTCCGGGGATTCGGACCAAACCTGCAATCCGCTCCACGCCCGCAAAATGACGGCACGTCTCCAAGCCGCAAGTAGTTCGCTGAGTCGCATATTCCTGGACTACAGCCGATACCGCGGACATTCTCCAGTGTTGCCGCTGACCGACCGAATTAATGCCCTCACTGACCGAATGGCGTTTCTGTGCGATCAGTTGCAATTGAGCTTGTAAAACAAGGACTCCTTTATGTCACTGCTGGTGCTCGAAGCCTATTCGAAGTTAATCCATTTCGATGTCTTCTTTCGGCAAGGGGAGTTTTCTCGCCTGTACAAGAAAATTCGAAATTATCCAGTTCGCGGTATCCAGGTTTATGCGATTGGGGAGGTTTGCGCTGCGGTTGACGTGGCTTGTATCTGGTACTGGAAGAGGGTCCAGTGTCTTCAACGATCAGCGGTACTGGCATGTTTGCTGAGGCGATATGGCATCCCTGCTCAAATGGTAATCGGAGCGCAGCAGATGCCGTTTAAGGCGCACGCATGGGTAGAAGTGAATAGCCAAGTGGTCAACGACAAGCCTTACATGCGAGAGATGTACTCAATACTGGAGCGCTGCTAAGAGCTGTTCTCAATAAGGGTGCCGATGATGAGTGTGCAGTTTGGCAAATGCAACTTGGATGGAAGCCAACTGGATCCTGGTGACTTCGATGCGGTCCGCCCCATCCTCGCTTCTCATGGACAGGATGGCGAAGACTACCTCTGTAAAAACAATTTTGGGATCGTCTACCGAGCCAACCACACCACGAAGGAATCGTGCAGGGAACGTCAACCTCACATCTCAGCCCGGGGAACCGTTCTCATTTGGGACGGCCGCCTCGATAACCGTCAAGACGTTCTCGCACGTCTGCATGGTGAACTCGACGGCGATTCAACTGACCTGGAGATTGTTGCTGCCGCCTACCAAACTTGGGGGACGGGTGCATTTGCGATGTTGGTTGGGGATTGGGCACTTTCGATTCTCGAACCCCAGAAGGCCTTGGTCATTCTGGCGAAGGATTTCCTCGGTGCACGACCTTTGTATTATTCAATCGACCGGAACCAGCTTACATGGTGTAGTCTTCTCGAACCGCTGCTTCTCTCCGCGCGTTGTTCACTCGAACTTGAGGAAGAATACCTTGCGGGATGGCTCGGATTCTTGCCTGCGCCGCATCTGACCCCATATCGGGGAATTCACTCCGTTCCAGCGTCTTCGTTTCTCTGGGTAACGAACGCGGGTCAGAGGGCCCGAAAGTATTGGGATTTTGATCCTGCAAAAAGGCTCTCTTACACAACGGATGCAGCATATGAGGAACACTTTCGACATGTGCTTGCCGAATCGGTACGGAGGCGACTTCGTTCGGACGCGCCAGTCGTAGCAGAACTGAGTGGCGGTATGGACTCTTCGTCCATTGTGTGTCTAGCGGACAAACTCATTTCCAAAGGGCTGGCCGAAACGCCAAGACTCGACACCGTATCGTACTACGACACCTCGGAGCCAAACTGGAACGAGCATCGCTATTTCACAGAGGTAGAAGAAAGGCGAGGCCGCTCTGGCTACCACATCGACGTAGGCTCACAGCCCTATTTCGAATTCCAACGGCCCGGCGATGGCGTTTTCTCGTCTCCAGCATCGGTGCACACTGCTTCGAGGGCGAGCCTGAAGTTTGCGGCAGCCTTGTCGTCATCACACAGCCGCGTTCTGCTTTCCGGAATTGGAGGCGATGAGTTCCTGGGAGGAGTCCCAACTGCTGTGCCAGAACTGGCGGACCTTTTCCAGGCAATGAGGTTCCGCACTCTTTTTCATCAACTGCGGTTTTGGGCGTTGGACGGGAAAAAAGCCTGCGTACACCTGTTGCTTGAGACTATCCGAGAATTTCTCCCGTGTCACCTCGGCGCGTTTCGGAGAGAGTTGCAGCCCCCAAATTGGTTGACGGCGCAGTTTTTTCAAAAACATCGAGCTACGTTGGCCGGCTATCAATCCAGACTGAAGTTATTTGGTCCTCGGCCTAGTTTTCAGGACAACGTGCTGACACTTGCAGCATTGCGAAGGCCGCTTGCTTGTCCACCGATGAATTCGATGCCGGCATATGAGAAGCGTTACCCATATCTTGACCGCGACCTACTGGAATTTCTGTTTGCAATTCCACGGGAGCAGTTGATTCGACCTGGCCAGCGGAGGTCATTGATGCGACGCGCTCTGGTTCAAATTGTGCCGCCGGCAATCCTCGCACGCAAGCGAAAGGCCTATGTCACTCGTGGACCATCCGTTGCGCTTTCTGCGGAATGGTCTGGGTTCGTTGAACTCACTCGAAATATGTTAGCGGCCAAATTGGAAATTATTGACGCAGTTGCATTCGCAGAGGAGTTGCAGAAAGCTCGCAATGGCAAGAGCGTTCTCATCGCGTCCTTCGTGCGGGCACTCGAGATCGAGTGCTGGCTGCGGCATCTCGAACATCGGGGTGCGTTGGTGATATTCGAAGGACACCCTTTGAGGAGGCCAGTTCCTTCACGGCAGGGAAAGCTCATTGATGAAAGCGCTGAAACGTCACTTATCTGCAGGTGGACCAGCTAGATTCTTAGATTCGCCAAGTCAATTTCGTTTCAGCTGAAACCAAACTAAAAAAGAAAGGAGGTGACCGCAATGAGATACGAGAAGCCGACGATCGAACTCATGGGAGACACTCACGTTGTCGTGCTCGGAACCAAGTGCAAACGTCCGCAACAGGACAATGTCTCGCCATGCTTCATCCAGAGCCTCGGTGCCTATGAAGCTGACGAATAAGTCAACCCAGGGAAGCCCGAGGTTCGATTGTGCACTAGAGTCTGGGGCTTCCCTTTGATCTTGGTCCGGCAAAATGTACCGGTTCTGCTTTATGGAGGCGCCGTCGCCTTCAACTTGACTGCCAACAAGTCTCCAAAAACGACGGGATCGGGAACATCGTGGCGCAAGAGGAATGAGAGGCGACGACGGACCGTTTGTTCGCCTGGGTGGAGCACTCTAGCGTTGCCTTTCGGCCAAAGTGTCCATGCTGCTGGCCCTTTTTTTTGATCCTCGTCGCTGCTCAAGGCGACCGCGGAGTTGAAAAACCGGGAATAAGCGTTTTCGACAGAAAGCTGCAAGGGAGTTTGTATGTCTACATGACTGACATTGGTTGCCATCACGTCCACTGCATAGACTCCCGATGTGCTATCGAAGTCCGAGTTCAGGAAGTCCAGTGCCAGGTTGTCAGAAACGTCAGTCGCGTCGAGGTTTTCCGCCATCTTTCCATTGGATGCCAGGCTAAGTGTCGCGGACCACAACGCTCCTGCTTGATCGGTAGGTTCGGGCCAGGCAGCATGAAAATCGCCTACTGGATCGGCTACCAAACCGACTCGCCACGGAAGCATCCCTTCGCGCGCCGCCACAACGCTGAAGCCGATTGCGTGGGAATCGACTTCCCAGCCTTCACCTGGTCCAGCTTTCGTATGGACGTCCGCTGTAGCATAGGCGGAATGGGAGAGACGGGATGAGAGAGAAGTCTCGATGCAACGCGATACGACGGCAGGACGCGAGAACGTGGCCGCTCCATCGGAAGATACCGAGAACTGCCAGCAGCGCGAAGCGGTATCGTCAGCCCAGAACAAGCCCACGATTCCTTGGGAGTTGACCGCAATCGACGGGTCGTCGCCATACCTGGCGCCGGCGTCATGCTTGCCTTGAATCCAGTTGCGGCCCTTGTCGACTGATGACGCGGTAACGATTCGGCAACGTGCTCCCTCCATCGTTCCCCAGACGACGTAGAAGGTCCCGGACCGGCGATCCACATCGAAGGACGGCATAGCGGCGAGGCACGGCTGGATCACGCCAAGATCGGCCAAGGCCTCCATCGTGCTACCTCCGTCGCGGCTGACAAAGAGTTCGACATGGGTTTCGGATTGCACAGGATGGTACTGGCTTCCAGCGCTTTTATGTCGCCGTGTCATGAACACCGCAACGGCATCGCCGTTCGGCAGAACTTTCGCTGTCGAGGCGTAGATTCCTGCGTACTTGAACGCAACAGGTACGGGTGGACTTACTGGCCCATGGAGAATCTTGCCATCGTTCGAGGTGACCAACTGCGGTAGCGACAAAGAGCCCGAGGAAGTTTGTCGCTGGCCGGCTCCAAACAAATACATCCTTCCACGTCGCAGGCCGCGAGAAGAGTCAATCGCCATGGCTGTCGAATCGAGCCAACCGTGCTTGATTAACTTGCTCCAACTGCGCCCGCCGTTCAAAGAGCTATAGAGATGTATGTCCCCGGCCTGATCGAGAGGAACCTCACGCGCTTTGCCATGGTCAAACAACTGACTTTCACCGATGAAGAACACCTTTCCGCCAGCTCCTGAGGCACAGGACTCTTCTGTCACCCAGATACTCGAATCATCGTGCAAGGCTTCTCCCCAAGATCGTCCTCCGTCGTGTGACACGTAGACGTACCCGGTGGTTGCGTTCAGAGAGACTGAATAGCGGAACCCGCACGCGACGATGTCGTCTGGGCTGTCGGGATCAATCGAAAGATCGACGAGTCCGTGGCTGCCGATTTCAGATGGGCTTACTCGAATACGAGGCCCGACGAGAGGCTTCAGTTCTTCGGTCTGTGGCCGAACGGAAGAGATGAGGACGAGCGAGGCCGAGGCAAGCATCGTTACCACCCCTAAGCTCGACCCTCTCAAGGCGCGCAAAACGCACCAACCGCGCCGGGGATTCCGCTGGCGAGCGACTTGGGGTTGCGATGGGATGACTTTCTCCTCAGTTTTCCGTATTAGAACGTCAACTTGAGAGCTAACTGTACGGAGCGCGGTCCGCCGACTTGGTAGAGAGGATCGAAGCCTCCTCCGCCCAAATTTCCCGCATTCAAACTCTGGGACAGCAGTTGATTGGAGAGACCAAAATTAGGGAGGCTGATATCGGATACCGGTGGGCCAAAATTGGGGTGGTTGAGCACATTGAAAAATTCCGCTCGGAACTGGAGTGTCACCGGCTCATGGATGGCGAAATTACGATGGAGGGCCAAATCCCATTGGGCGGCCGGGAAGGCGCGAAGGGCATTTCGACCCAAGTCCCCCTGACGAATTGGTTGACCGTCAGCATTCGTTGGCGGCGCTACGAAGGCAGCGAGGTTAAGCGCCTTCCCTCCAGGATACTGTGACCCTTCCAGGTAGAACGACTCTCCCGGGACCACGTCCGGCCTTACAGCGATATTGACGTTGTTTAGAAGCTCAGAGAGTTCTCCATCATCGACATTCACCGGGGGTGCAGAGTGAGCCAAGACCACGCTCTGGGTCGACCAATGAGCGAAAACAGCATTGGCCAGGGCATTACCCTTCGGAAATGGGATGTCGTAAGTTAGCCCTGCCGAGACGGCATGTCGGATGTCAAAATCGGAAGGTCCACGATTTGCATTGGGTGCGTTGGGTACGAAGCCGTTAGCTGCGTTTCCCGCGAAGGACCCAGCTGACGCTGTATCGATCGAGTGAGACCACGCGTAGGAAGCCAGTGCTTGAAGACCTTGGGATAAGCGGCGCTGGAATCTTATTTGCAGACCATCGTAGTCCGAGGTGGCGGTATTTGCTACGAGATCGACAGAACCAAAGCTCGGGTTGGGCGAGGATACGAAAAAGGACTGTAACAGGCGACGCCCCACCGAACCGATATATGAAGCTGCCAGGGTCTGTTGTTGACCCAATGCCTGTTCAAGGGTGAAGTTCCACTGCAGGGTGTAAGGCAGCCTCAGGTTTGGGTCAAAGGCGTACAAGGTTCCTGTTGCCAGGCTGGACGCAGTGATCTGCGGAGGCGTTGCCGTGGTTGACGACAGGGGAAATGTACCGCCAAAACTAAAATTGCTAGCCCCGAACGGATAATATGGAGAAATGCTGTTGCCCACCTCAGAAGTCGCTAGGTCATAAAACAGGCCAACACCCCCGCGCAGCACCGTCTGCCATTCTGGCCCCCCGGAGAAGCCGTAAGCCAGCCCGAGCCTCGGGGCTACATTCCCGTAGGTGGTTCGGAATGGCGGTGCTCCGGCGGATGCAAGCGACAGTTGAGATAGGTCCGAGAAGTTCAAACCGGTTACCGCCGGGAAGTTAACACCGTTGGTGGAGCCCGGTACGAAATCCACGTCCCATCGGAGCCCGTAGGTGATGGTCAAGCGCGGACTGGGACGCCAGGTGTCTTGGGCGAAGACGCCGAGGTTATGAAACAGAAGTTCCGCAGATCGGATCGCACGCACATTGCTAAAGAGGAGGTCCCCCGTGGTCGAGGATGCAACGTCGGGAAAGAAGACGTCCTGAACATACTCTGCCGGTTGATACATTGGGGAAAGACGCCGGAAGTCGGCGCCAAACTTAAGGGTGTGGGAGGCCTTTTGGATAACCAGATTGTCGACGAGATTGATGTGGCGCTGTAGGTTCAAACTGTTTTGCCCGGCGTCAATCACGCTGTTAGTAAGCGAGAATATTCCCAGGGCGAAGTTGCCATTTTTCGTCGTATACGGGAGCGGAAGAGGAAAGGAACTTAGCGGAATAGCATCCCCGAAATCATCCAAGGACGTATAGTTTGTGGCTTTCGTCCTGCTGTAGTTGAACCGCAAATCGTTAATTTTCGATTCAGATATGGTCCACGTGCTCCCGACTGTAAGTGTTTGCGTGGTAATCTGTGCGGGCTCGAGCACACTCAGGGCAAATGAGGAGAAACCACGCTGAACCAATTCCGACGGCGAATAATTGTATCGACCAAAGACTGAAAGCTTGCGTGTTGCCTCATGGTCAATTCGAAGGCTGTAGGCATCAAGGGTTGCCGGATTGGAATAACTGGCGTTGAATGCTGCAGCCCCCGTCGGATTTCCGTTTTCCAGTTGCTCTGGGCCATTCGGGCGGGGAAAAGCATCCAAGTAAGGCTGCATGGCTGGTACAGCGGTTTGTCGCGCCGAGAGATCGGGAACTGTCGTCAATGTAGTCTCGGGAAGCCTGAGGCGTAGTCCCTCGTAGGAGAAGAAGAAGAAGGTTCGATTCTTGAGGATGGGACCGCTGATTGTTCCTCCGAAATCATTTTGACGCTCCCTCGCCTTTGGTAGGGGCGGCGTGTTTGTGTAGCCGTTGAACCAGTTGTTCGCGTCGAAGGTGTCATTTCTGAGGTAGTCAAACAGAGTCCCATGCAGCTGATTCGTGCCGGATCGAGTGACGATCGAAATCTGTGCTCCCGGCGTGCGCCCGAACTCCGGGGCGTAAGTCGAAGTCTGAATGCGGAATTCTTGTAGAGCGTCCACGGAGACCAAGCTGTTCGTTCCGCCCAGGACGCTGAAGGAGCCGGAAGCACCGCCGAAACCGTTTCCGGCAGTTCCAGCCGCCCCGGCGCCTATATTTGCGCCGACGCCGTCGACCATCCAGTAGTTGGCATCTGCACGTTGTCCATTCACGCTGAACTGCCCGGAATCAGTCGGATTGCTGCGTGTAAGCACGACCCCAGGGGTGAGTTCGATGAGTGTCTGGAAGCTTCTGCCGTTCATGGGCAAGTTCTCGGCAAATTGCCGGTCGACAACCGTACTCACCGAAGCATTTTCAATGTTGATCAAAGGTGCCCCGCCCGTCACCGTGACCGTCTCCATCGCAGCGCCAACCGGAAGTGTGAAATTAATAGAAAGGGCGTCCTGAACGTTGAGGATGATGTCAGGCCGAATGATCGTCTTGAAGCCCACCTTGGACACTTGGATCCGGTAGGGTCCGGGAGGCAAGTCAGGCAACACATAAACTCCCTCGTTGTTGGTTTTGGTGATGTATTGCACGCTGGTGACGTCGTTTACCGCAATAATCTCGGCGCCGACAATCAAGTGATTCGAGGGATCAAGGACTAGGCCATTGACATTTCCGTTAGGGGACTGCGCCACCACACGGAGGGCAAACAGTACCAGGCCAACAACTACAACAGGGAAACAGGGGAAGCGCATACAGATTCTCCAGCGAGCAACGAGTTCTCAACCACTCGCTAGTTATTCGCAGGAAAGCGCGCCGTTTTATCAGCTGAGGGCAATTCTAGAACGAAGGATGGAAGAGCCGAAACTAGGGGTGGTTGGGATTCACTCTGAGATAGGCGAAAAGAAGGGGCTTGCCGCTCGGCTTATCGCTTCCACCGTGCGGCTCGACAGTGACGAATACAGCGTCAATCTGCGCAAGGGTTTTGGGATCTTCCGCCTTCAAGACCCAACGCTTTTTAGAAGAGTTGTCTTCATAGAAGATACCGAGATTGACCGCCTGCTTAAAGTCCGGGCCGCGACGACCCCAAGCCTGAAACGTCTGGCCAGCCTTGCTGTGCTGTTGATCAAGATCATAGGCGTAAAAGATCAAAGACTTTTCCTTGGTGTAAAACACGCGTCCGTAGGGTCTACGAGTCGCGCCGTTTTCGTCGGTGTCATACACCTCGGCAATGTAGAGATTGCGCGCGCCCATTACCTCCCGAATGTCGCGATCATGGGCCAGCAGTTCGTCCTGCTGGTTTAGGGCCTTCTCCCGATCTTCCAGTAGGCGGGTGAGATCGTCGACCTTCGCTCCCAGGGCTTTGGCCTGCGTGGTTTCACTGGTTGACCGCTGTGTGAGCGAATTCACTTGCTGCTGAAGGGACTGCGATTCTGCCTGGGCGGCTTCCAGTTTCTGACCTAGCTCGGTTCGCTGTTGCACGAGGTCTTCCTTGCCGGCCTGGTCGCTCTGCACCGTGGCCTCCAGTTTGTCCTGGGCCTCCTTCATCCCACTAATTTCTGCCGATTGCTGCTGCAATTGCCGGCGAAGGTCCGCGAGGGCCTTGTCACGTTGTGCGATCTGGGAACGGGCAATTTCGCGCTCGTGGGCGAAATCGCTCAGTTGCTCTTCTAGGGAGACTGCACTCCCGGGCGCGGACGGAGGTTGCAGGGCCGGGATGGACGGGGATTTGACCACATCGGCGCCGTGCCGCACGCCAGCCCAATACATCGAGAGGCCGAGAGTAATGAAAAGCAGGATCCCGGCCGCGTAGAGCATCCAAACGTGACGCCAGGTTGATTCGGGGGCGACCGGAAGAACTCGACGAAAAGAAAATGGAGCACTGTTTTTCTTTTCGGCAGCCTGCGGTTGGCGCTCCTCCTCTTTCTCCAAACGCTGGCAGACGGCTTTTTCCGCTTCCGCTTGAGAGAACCAGGGACCCGGATCTATGCGCGCGGATTGCTCGGCACCAATGCCGGGGATCGCGTCGTCGACGAGCGACTCGTAGTCGCGAAGGGCCTCACGGCAGGCGGGGCAAATCGAGAGGTGTTCCTTTAGCCTGTTCTGTTCTTCCTCACTGAGCTGGCCTGAGGTCGAAACGGCACAGAGCTCCAGGAACTCGTCATGGGGTCCGCTTGGCAACAACGTACCCGCTCCTACGATGACAACAGTCTTTTATCTATCATACTGCTTCTTTGCCGGGCAATCTGCCAGCAGAAATCCGCGTTCGCAGTTTGTCCAGCCCACGGTAGTAGTGATTTCTTGCGTTCCCCACGGTTTGGCCCAGTTTGGAAGCGATTTCCTCAAACGTGTATCCCTCGAAGAAAAAGAGCTGCAGAGTCTGACGCTGGCATTCCGAGAGTTCGGTGAACCAGCTTTGCAGGGCCTCTTTATGAGCAAGGGTACGTTCCATCGAATCCTCAAGACGTCCGCATTTTGCCGACGCTTCGCCCAGTCGGTTCGCTGCCTGGTCCAAATCCAGGCGGGTGTAGAACTGGCGCGAAGTTAGATAACGCCGGCGTGAGATGGCGCGGCGGTAGGTCATTTGGAGAATCCAGAACCGTGCTGGGCCCTTCGAACTGTTAAACGTTCCAGAGAGACGGTGAACCAATAAAAAGATGTCCTGGAGAAGGTCATCGGCCTCGGAGGCGTCTCGCAGAACGCGGTAGGCGACTCCGCGGATCTGGCTGGCGTAGCGCCGAAAGAGAACCGAAACGGCTTCCTTACTCCCGTGACAAATCTGCTCGAGGACAACCTCATCCGACGGGCTGGGGGGGAGGGAAGAAGCAAGGGTATCGAGCGGCTTGTCGTTCTCGCGAGGGTGCCCGAGGGCAGGGAGGCGGAAAGTGATTGAGGCATTCATGACGATTGTTGCGAACGCGTGGGAGACATGCTTCAGCGATACCCGCTGAAACTAGGCGTTGGTTCCTGAAAGCCTCACTCTTTGCGGTCTTTGCCTTCTAGTCTCTATCCTTATTATTAGGCCGTCTCTAACTAAGAAGGCTGCTAGAGCACAGGAGAAGAGCCTGCACACATCGCTGCACATATAAACATCGCAGTATCAATAACTTGCACCATAATCCAGCGGGGAGCGGACTCAGTCTTACCTTGCACGTCTTTAGTTTGTTTCCGAGTCATTACCCTCACTCCGAGCCCTCGGAACCATCCCACTCGATCTGTTTCAACGAGCCGGCATACCACCAAAGCCGCGATTTCTATTCCGTCTTGGAATAATCCATTTTGGAGTAATTGTCAAACGATTCCTATGCTCCGTGCATGGAGCGGATCGGAGGACTCTCTGCTGAGCGCCAACGTGATCGGAAAGTATTTCTCCGTCTGCTTCGTCGAGTTCGAGTAGAGGCCAAATTAACGCAAGCGCAGTTAGCGAAACTCCTAGGCGTAACCCAAGCCCGTATTAGCAAGTATGAACAGGGAGAACGTCGAATCGACATGCTTGAACTCAAAACGATCTGCGATGCGATCAAACTTCCTCTGACTGACTTTGCACGGAGGTTCGAAGAGGGCTGCAAATGATCGCCCCAGGGTAATCCATTTTGGAGTATTCCATATTGGCTACCTATGCTGACCCACGATGCCCGGATCCGGTCAGCGTACGAGCAGAAAGCAACGCGAACGACAGATTCTGCTTGCCATTGTCCGCGATCTCAGGAACCAGCGAAATCTCACGCAAGTTCAGTTGGCTAAGGCAATTGGAGTTAAGCAAGCATTCATCAGCAAGTATGAGACGGGCGAACGGAGGCTTGATTTCCTCGATCTCGTTGGGATTTGTGACGCACTAGGTTTGTCGATTGTGAAGTTTGCGGACACTTTCGAGGCTGCCAGAAAATCGGTAAAGTGATTTTAGGAATTTAGCCTGCTACCTGTATCCCTTCCTGGATAGCCGCGGCATTTCACTCCAGCGATCGTTCTTATCCTACATGGGCTTGAAATTGCCTAATCGCGTGAAGAATTCGGATTCGCGGATTCCGGGGGCCTATTGCTGACCTCAAGTCGTTTGACTAGCTCATTCATGGTGTAGTGAACGAACTGGGAGCCCAGTTCCGTCACCACATACTGCTTCGTATCCTCAAATGCAGATTCGAGCGTGCCGCTTGTAGTTCGACGGCCTCGCGGCTTGCGTTTAAATCGTCCCTGCCAATCGGTCTCGCGTGGCTGTCGTATTACTCGTCCGATGCTAAGGTCTGAGATCAGGAGTCGGAATAGGTCCGCTTCAGCAGAGTCGTCGCGCGGCATCCGCTGCTCACCGTAGATCGTCGAATAGATGTCATAACGTGTTGGTGGATCGTTTCGCTGCTCATACACTACGCGAATGATCGCGAAATGGACTTCGTGATACTGGTCAATCCAATCCAAGAACAACCGAAGGATGTCGTCGGAGACCATTCTGGTGCCGCCCGCATTCGTTATCAGCTTGATCACAAGCTGCCGCTTTTCGTCTGTATCGGCCTTATCCCACTCTCTGAACGCTTTTCGAAGCAGACCCAGATATTCCTGACTCTGTATCCGCGAATCAATTTCATCGCCCAAGCTATCTAGACGGACAACGACTTCTTCAAGTGTTTGCCGCAAAAGAAGCAGTTTATTCTGATGTTCCAACAACCACTTTTCCACAAGACTGTCGTGTACAACATCTCCCTCCCTGATCTTGAAGTTCAGACCCGCAGCGAAGACCCCGCCGATCCATGGGATAGCGCTCAACGCGGCTAACGCGACAGCCTCGTAAATCCTCTGCTTGCGACTTGGCGATGCCTTCTCAATCTCGGCTTTGATCGATGCTACAGCCGTATTGAGCGCTTGAAGCTCCTGCCCATCGTCAGCCATAGCGGCAGGATACCACCTGATTCGGTTGTCGCTGATGCCATCTTGACCCGCTGACTTATCAGTGTGCCAGCAGAGCTGCCTCCACTTTCGTAGCTGCATCGTCCTGCATGTGCGGCAGTACATGGGAATACACATCCAGAGTGAACGCGGCACTTGTGTGTCCCAGTTGCTCCGAGACTACCTTTGGGGAAACGCCCACGGTTAGCGCTAGGGTTGCTGCAGTGTGCCTCAAGTCATAGAGCCTGATGTTCGGCAGTCCGGCTCGTTTCAGGATGGGTTTAAAGTGCTTGTAGACTAGGCTATTCACATTGACTGGCCGACCGAATTCAGTCACGAAGATTAGGCCCACCGCTTCTGGCCATTCTTCGGGATCGACAACTGGATTTGCCGTTTGGGCCTCCCTTAATTGCTTCAGTCTCGCGACAACCCAATTCTGTAATCTGATCAGCCTTCGACTGCCAGCACGCTTTGTTTCACCATACTCCCACTGCCCCGTGGGCCCTTTCCGAAGCGTCCTTTTAATACTGACCGTTGCCCGTTCCCAATCGATGTCCCGCCACTTGAGGCCGATGCATTCGCTTGGCCGCATCCCCGTTGTAATCAAAACGGCGAATAGACTCCCATACATCGTTGGCAATGCGGATTTCAGGAATGTCTTCGCCTCCTCGATACTGAGCACCCGCATCTCGCGACGTCGGATACGGGGCAGCTTCAGTCCTTTGGTCGGTACTTCCAAGATCATTTCCCATCGCAATGCCTGTCTGAACGCAGCGTTGAGAACCCAGTGAGCACCTTGGACCGTGCGCGGCGAGAGTCCACGATCCGACATCGCTTGATAGACGCCCTGGATGTCCAATGGCTTGATGCCCACAAGAGTCTTCTTCCCAAGGCAAGGACGTATGTACTTTGCGAGCAGGCTTTCATAGCCTTCATATGTCTTGCTGCAAATCTGCGATTTGACCGTCTTCAGCCACTGATCGAGGTATTGATCGAGCCGGATCTTCCCGCCGTCCCGCTCAATATAGGCTCCTAGCTCGTTGATCTTCTTTCCTAGGAACTTTTGCGCCTGCCGCAGCGAGCCATGAACAGTCCGGTTGTAATAGTTGCGCTGGTTGGTTTGAGGATCGCAGCCCATCGGGATGCGAATCATCCAGGTATTCTCGCGAGCGGCGATGATCTGACCCAGTTTGCGGGTCATGAGGACACCTCCTTATCTTTGCTCCAGTGCGTGGAGCAACAGTCCTTCTGATTTGGAATTGAAGAATTCTGACTAGCGGGAGAGACCGTTCATTAGGGCCGCCTCCACCTTGGCAGCGGCTTCATCTTGCATGTGAGGGAGCACATGGGAGTAGGTATCCAGCGTGAAGGCGGCGCTGGCATGTCCTAGTTGCTCGGACACGACCTTGGGCGCCACTCCGACCGTGAGGGCAAGAGTGGCTGATGTGTGGCGCAGATCGTAGAGCCGGATATTCGGCAATCCAGCTTCCCGGAGAAGGGGTTTGAAATGCTTCTTGACCAAGTACTCCTCGTTGATTGGTTCACCACGCGCCGTGGTGAAAATCAGATCAGCGAACGCCGAGTCAGAGGCAGCAGAACTCCCCGTGCCGTCTCTCAACTGCCGGAGCAGATCGAACACCCAGGTTTGCAGTTTTACAATTCGACGACTTCGAGCCCGCTTCGTGTCCGTAAAGGTCCATTGCCCATCGTGCCGGTGGATCGACCGAACGACACTCATGGTTCCACGATCCCAGTCGATGTCGCGCCAGCAAAGGACGAGGTACTCGCTCGGGCGCATCCCGGTAGTGAGGGCCACAGCAAACAGGCACTTCTGGAGAGAATGTGCCGCAGCCCTCAGAAATGATCGAGCCTGATCTGTGTTCAACACGGACATTTCTCTACAGTGTGGACTGGGGAGATGCACTCCCTGCGTTGGGTCTGAGAGGAGCAGCTGCCAACGTATCGCTTGCCTGATTGCAGCCCGCAAAACGGCGTGTGCGTAGCGAACGGTGCGTGCCGAGAGTTTCCGGTCGATCATGATCTGATATGCCGATTGAATCTCGAGCGGCGAGAGTGAGGCCAATATCCTGGTACCGATCGCCGGGCGGATGTATCTTCGCAGCATGGCTGCCTAATCACTGTACGTTTTTCCGCGGACCTTTGGTTCGACGGCTGATTTCAGCCAGTGATCCAAGAATTCGTCTACTGTGCACTGAAGCCCCTCGACGCCACGAGACAGGTCGCGCTCGTGCAACCTTCTTGTCAGGTAGGCCTGGGCGTACCGTAGTGAGCCGTAGATCGTCCGATTGTGGTAGGTGCGCTTGCGAGTTTCGCGATCGCGCCCCAAGTAAACGCGGACAAGCCAACGGCGCTCGCCGCGTGCGATGATCTGACCGACTTTATGAGACATGGGTGTTTCTCCTTTCTCCGGGAGCAGACATGCATCCCGGCGGATTTGTGCACTCTGAACGCACTTGGTCGAGAACGAGATGCGGACATTGTGAACGCTGGCAGAAGAAGCGGAGAGGTCACTCCGAATCCGAAACTGTGCACTAACGATTTGGCCAGTCGATCAAGAACGGCCGACTTTCCAAACCCCAGAAGCGCTGCACGCGTTGATCGTTCGCGCGTCCCTGCTATTCAAGGAGGCTCAGCTCGAAGGTGGTGCCAAATGGTGATTGCAGCGATGTCGCCGTATCTGATGGGTGCAGAACCCAGTTCTTTCCACGAGAATCACTGTGCTTCTTGTCGCCATACCCCGCCGGTGAGATCGCGCTTTCCAGCGTTTCCAGATCCCCCAGCGGAAGTGAACCCCGAAAACGAATCCCCGAAACCATCAAGTCATGGGCTAGCTTTGCCGCTTCTGACCATCGGTACTCTCGTTCGACGAGTAGACTGTCAGAGGTCATTCGACGATTGGGTGCTCGTTCCCAGGACAGGTCCCGGCTAATCGCACGGGTTATCGTCTCTTCGCTACCTTGAGCCCGAACCAGGGCATTAGCCGTGTTTGGCAGTTCGAGCAGAGCTAGTTCCTTCGAATGCGCCACCTGGGATACCGCCCTGCCGATCTCGCCCCTTGAGAAGTCCGACAGTCGGCCCTTGAGTTCGTCCCATTCCGGATCCCCGATCACGATAGCTGCGCTGTCCGAATTCTCAAACTGCGGAATGAACAATCCAGCGACGAGTGAATGTAGCAGCTGAGTTGCACCAATCGCCTGAACATTGGCTTTCTGGGGTACACCTCGTTCCATTGCACCTAAGAGTTCCTTCCGGCTGCTTTGGCCCCCCTTACACTCAAGGACGCTAAAATTGCCGTTACTGTCCTCGGCTATGTAATCGGGAGATTTTTGGGGGCCACGTCGCGCGGAAGAGGCTAATTGAAACGTGCCTGGTGATAGAGTGTTAACCACCCATAAGGTATCGGAGAACTTCACGAAGCCGAGCGTCTGGTTCAAGAACCATGTAGTAAAACCAACACCAAAATCGCCGCTCAGTACTGTTTTATGGTGGGGATCGAGCGTCGTCCACGCCTCACACAGTCTTAGATCCTGGGTGGGAGCAATGGCTGGCAAATAGCGGAGCCAGGCCCAGCAGTCGGACAGCGAGAATCCGTAGCGGATTGGCGGACGCGTCCATAGTGCGGTGAAGATCAGCGCGCAGAAGAAATCTATAGTAAACGGTGAGACCTGTGTCGCCAAGGTCAACGCCGCCGGCACGGTGGCGGGCGCTTTCCAGGTATCGGCCAGCACCTCAATCTCGAGCTCCTTGTTTAGGGGCATGGCCCAAGTGTATTTGAGCCAGGCCTCCAGCCAAAGTGGGATCGCTAGCAATTGTCAACACAACATAAGCTCTCCGTGCGGTGCACTCTAGTCGTTCTTCCCCTCCAGCGTGGTCGTCCAGACGTCATGAGAAAAGCTCTTACTTTGTGTAGCAAGTCTTCGTGTGAGGTGTCACGAGTCGAGGACTAGAATCCTATTGTGGCTGTGGAGTAACCTGTGGATTCTGGGAGTTCAGTTCTCGGGTCACATCGCTACGTTGCAACTTACGGGAGATTGACAGTGAAGGAGACCATCAGCAAACAGGATTGGCTCACGGCCCAGCGTTGTCTGGGAATGGCGTGGTACGGTTTGCGGACAGGCTACGAAGCTCCCAGCGAAGCGGAGTTGTTCCGTATGCTGCAAGGGCAGGAAATCGGTGGCCTAGCAAGGCAGCTCTACCCAAGCGGGATATTGGTATCCAAGACCAATGGGAGAAGTGCTGCCGAAGTCACGCAAGATCTTCTAACTGGTACCGCAACTCCGGCGCTGTTCGAGGCGACGGCTCAGGTGGGCCCTTTTGTGGCAAAGGCTGACATTCTCACACGGGACGGGCTGGGGTGGCATGTTATCGAGGTCAAGTCGAGCTTTTCGGATACGAAAAGCATAAGCGAACTGGTGGACGATCTTGCCTATACGGTGATGATTTTCCGGCGTGCCGCAGTACAGATCTCCAAGGCTTCCTTAGCCCTGCTATCGAGAACGTACCGTTTTGGTGATTCGACCGAGTTCCTTTTCGACATCGTAGATAGGACCGATGAGGTCAACGAACGCGCGCAGACGTTTGACGAGCAAGCGGACGATGTCGCCCGCGTTCTATTCGATCAGACTCAACCAGTGCCTAACCTTGTATCTGCCTGCCGTGACTGCCCTACGTACGAAAGTGAGTGTCTCGCATCCGGACTGCCACACACAGTGTTGGAGATTCCCAGTCTCCACCACACGAAGTTAAAGCGCCTGTCGCAAGAGGGGGTCGTAAACATATCAGATTTGCCGACCGACCTTAAACTCAATCTAACTCAACAACGAGCGGTTGGCGCGATGCTTTCAGGCTACGCTATCGTGGAGCCTGCGCTCAGTGCCGCACTCCAGAAGATTGAATGGCCATGTCATTACCTGGATTTCGAAACCGTCGCTACGGTGCTTCCCCTTTACCCAACACTTGGTTGCCATCGGCAGGTCGTTACTCAGTTCAGCATTCACCATCGCGGGAGCATCGATGCCGAACCGAGCCACAGCGAATACCTCGCAAGCGATCCGAAAAAGAATTGCGAGAGAGAACTCACTGAGGCACTGATTGAGAAGCTCGGCAAACGTGGTTCGATAATCGTCTACACAAACTTCGAGAAGAGGCGAATCGAAGCACTAGGCGATGCGTTCCCGGACTTAGCTGACTGCCTGCAATCGATCGTGGGTAGGCTTCTGGACTTGGAGAAGATAATTGAGGACAACGTTTACCATCCGGAGTTCCGGGGAAGTTTCTCTATCAAAAAAGTACTGCCTGCTCTCGTCCCCGAGTTGTCCTATGCGGAACTGAGCATTAGGGACGGCGATACCGCGATTGCACGATTCGCCCGCATGGCAAAAGGCGAGATCTCTGGCGATGGAGTAGAGACTACTCGGCGGCAACTCCTCACGTACTGCGAGATGGATACATACGCCATGCTTAAGCTGCACGAAGCGCTCTCGCGCCTATCCGCCAGACAGCCAGACGCGGAAACCCTGTGACGGTTCACACGACGCTAAGTGCTAAGACGTAGTCAGAAGCCCATCCGGTCTTTTCATTCTGTGAAGGAAACCGAAATTTGACACACATTGAGCACACATCATTATCTAAAGCTGTCGGTCAGAATTGCGGCTCCGTATTACCGACAGTAAGTCGAGAAACGGTCTACGCCAGCCCGATATTTGGGCACACTGGCAACGAACATCGCATCAGTCCGCCACTTGACTTCGATGTTGTCGGTCAATCGGGACTACCGGAGAATGACTGGGCGAATCGACACTTCGGGCGCTTTGCCTGCATATAGAGTGTGGCCTGCTGATACCGAAGGATAGGTCTGCTTCTCTCGGAAGTATCGATGACTACGATGTTCATAGACTCTGTTCAGGATGGGCAGCACTCATGTCATCAAGTATGTCCTGAGGCACCGGCAGCACGATTGCATAACCTCCATTCACAAAAGGAAGATAAGTTGCAAGCGCCCGAAGGAGGACTGGACGCCAATGATTGCGATAAAAGCGCCCTGTTTCATACCGAGCCTGGAATTGGAGAAATTCTCGAACACCATCGAAACCATTTGTAGACGCTCGCAGATGAAGTGCGACTGCATGTCCTGAGATGTAAGAATTCACTTCCTTTTGATAACGCGAATTCAAGTCCAGAGCCAGCATCTGAGCGTCGAGCCTGCCCGCGAATCCACCAGGTAAAGCGGCACTCATATCTATTGCGAATACGACCGAAAGCCCGTTGTTTTTGATCTCAACGTTCGCCTGCAGGAAATCAACATCGGGCAAGATGTCGTAGTAAGGATGAAGAGGGGCAGTATCGTCCTCTGTAGCGAAACCTGCTAATTTTGCATGGTTACACGAATGGCACATCGGAACGAGATTATGCGTGAATATCGCTAGTGGCTTGAAAACAGACCTCGGAAGAAAATGATCAAGTTCCACGGCAGGATCTATGCCGCACACAGGGCAGAGATCGACTCCTTTGGAAACGAGTTGGCGGATTCCGGAAAGACGCCGGCCTTCCTGCGTTGTGTCGTAAGCTGTGTAGATAGCATCACGTAGTGTTTGGGGCAGCGCTTGACCTTTCAGCAGATCACAGGCAGTAGCCTGTTCGGTATCGTAGTGATCATATAGTGCTATCACACCATCCAGTTCCACCGGGGTGATATCGTGACCGACCATTGTGCCGTTGTATGCATAGCGCCGGATGGCTCTCTGTAGATCAGATCTGTCACTATTGCGAGATGGTAGTGGTAGATTCCTCATGCTTTTGCTGCGAAGCGGGATAGTACATAGGCGCGAGCCTGTCCGCTCAACCCAGGCGTAAATAGTTCATCCACTTCTTCGGGCGAGGTACACCCCGCGACCAAGAGGTCGAGCACCTGATGGAAATCTGTGCTCGCCGAGGTGAGTCCGAAGACATCGTAGGTGAGGACACCGAGATTCTCACCGAAGGTCTGCAGTGTCGGACTTGCAATCTCCAAAGTGTTGCCCACGCGACGCACAATGCGAATATGTCGGGCGAGAGTCTCTTGGAGAAGGACAGGCGAGTGTGTCGCGACGATGCAGAACGCGTTGACCTGAGTGAGAACAACTCGAACGGCGTGCATAAGGGCCGCCACCAAAGGAGGGTGCAAGTGCGTCTCGGGTTCATCGAAAAGCACCAACGATCTCGGTCTGGCGCTTGCTACCAGTTGGGTAACGACATGAAGCACAATCTTATGTCCCGCACTCCAACTGAGGAATAGAGCCTTGCTGGACTCAACCGAGCTCAACAGATCACTGAGCTGCCCCTTCAATTCTGCGAACGAAGGGTCGACCGTCAAAGGTTGAAGGGCAGACACTAAGAGGTCGGTGTTTCCGTCCTGTTTGACACGTTCAAGAATTTTTGAAAATTCTTGCGCAAGAGCCTCCACTGATTTGAGACGACTCGTGTTGCGCCGCTCGATGGGTAGTTCACCCGCCTCGGAACTTACTGCCTGTTCAGCTTTTTCGAGGTCTGCCATACCTTCGGCCACCAGGTCTCGCAAGCCACAGAAGACAAATCTGCTCTCACCACGTTCGATATCTTTTGTAGTCTGGGCAATATCCCGAGTGGCTATGCCTGGAACGACAAAGCTGTCGAAAGCGCTGTAAGAGATGGTGATAACTCGCATGAACCCAATGGCAGGGGGAGAGAGTTGCCCCAAGGCCGTGAGACGCTGTGTTGTACGATCTTGTGGAGACGCAAAAGCTAGGTGGGCTAGCCGCGACAGGATAGTACTTTTGCCAGAGCCGTTTCTCCCAATGAGGATGATAATGCGTTCCGGAAGCAAAATGTCTGTACTGCGAGGACCAAGAGACCGGTAGGGGCCAGAATAGGACGTGGGCTTTGGCGCCCTGAAATCGAATTCGATCGATTCTCCTGCGCCGGGAGGCGTATATGCGAAGCGCTGTTCAATATCCGCGAGAGCAGTGAAATTTCCCTCAACGAGTATTTCAGCGTCTACCAAATACGAACGCCAATCACGAGTGCCACGAAACACTGAGATTGTCCATCCAGGTTCGTCCTGGAATTTCGCTATCAGATTTGAATGAACCACAGCATCGTTTAGAGCGTCAGTGATTGCCACGCGGTCTGACTGAGGGATTTCGTTCAAGCGTTGATAGTAATCAAGACTATTGCCGACGGACACAAAATCATCCGGCAGCGCAGAGAAGGGTTCCTGGATCAAGATAGGATCAGAAGCAGTCTGACCTTTCCGAAGGATTTTTACTGGTCCGATGTAGACGACATCCGTCTCACTTTCACCTCGTCGATAGTAGAGGTGATAAAGCGTGTGGAAGTGGTAGTCATTCCAGTTATCTTGCTGCAAGGCAAAAAGGGTGCTCATTCGCCTCACTTGTTGACTTGAGGGAGACTTTATGTCGATAAGCAATACGTTTCTCCGATGGTGAGGCTAACGTAAACTGAGCCGTCGACGATCTTGACTAATATTCGCCCATTCAAGCAAGAGGATTTCATCTACAATGCTACTGGTCGCTGGAAGCTGCAAGCGACCCAAAAGCTAGCACCGCTTGGGCTTAGAACAGAGTGTAGCTCTTGCGAGGAATTTGCATGCCGTATAGCATTCGCGCTGGAGCTTCACCGTTTTCAGTGACAGTTAAAAACCTCGACCCGTCGTGCCGCACCTTGCAAAGAAAACGCTCTCGCAATTCATAAGGACGGGTTGCAAGCGCCAACTCCGACTGAACCTGACACCAGTTGCTGCCGCTTTCGAACGGGAACGAGCAGCCGCAGGCATGCCGCCGAAGCAACCCCCTCGGCCTGGTCTGGAGCAATTCGCACAGGCCGGCGAGGAATGGCAGCGTCAGAAGATGCATGACCTCGTCGAAACATTCGGCGAGGCTTGCGTGATCGGCGATGTTCGTAGAGACCAAGAGGGACGCTACGTATTCGGACGACGAACGGATCTTCGTGCCGCGCTGGCTGACTGCACGGCTCACCGGTTCATCGTAGAACCTGTGTACCAAGTGACACCTGCCTTCGAGCGTGGGATGAACATCGTACGCTACGCGAACAACTTCAATCTGACCTATGGTGAACTACTCCCAGACTTGGTCCAGGTTCTTCCACCGCGAACGTCGTCACGCGTCGTAACAGCGGAAGGAAGACTTGTGTCCGTCGACAGGGCCGACTCGCGCCTTCAACTCCGCATCATTGACATCAAGCTAACGGCTGAGGCTTCCCCAAGCTATTTCGGTGAGGTCGTCTACTATGCGATCGTCTTAGCGGGCTGGCTTGCGGATGCAGGTCTGGCTGCCCAGTTTTCAGTAAGCTATGACCCAGCGGTTTGGCCTGGAAGCCACGATGCTTCCCATGTGACGCGGTGTTTTCGGGAAGCTCGCGATTCTGGCGGCGCAGCCACACCGCACCAACTATTCGAAGCTCTGAACGAAGACCTCGAGTTCGTACCTTTCGAAGTGTTCGAACTGCGTTTGCGCCGTTTTCTTCAAAACGATCTCCCAGAGGTTCTCTCTCAGGACTGGCGTGAATTACCATGGCACGTCGATAGCCGGTGTCGAGGCTGCGATTACCTGGGAATGCCGTGGATTAATGCTCAACGCGAGAGAACTGATCATGCGGATCACTGCATCCCCACCGCTGCGAGGGAAGATCACCTGAGCAGGGTGGCGTTCATTTCGCGCGGTGCCAGCCTTGCACTTCGGGGGCACGACATCACTGCGGTTGCAGGGCTAGCGGCGCTTGAGCCGCATGACCCGGCGTTTGACATCCATCAAGCTCTCCGTGCGACCAGAACCGTTGTTGCCGGGAGAGCGCGCGCGCTGCAAACAAACGAAGCCACGGTCCCCGCGGAAGCGGGAAGCTCCTCGGTGATGCCCCGATGGGCGGATCTCAGACTACAAATCACCGTCGATTTCGATATCAGCAGTGCGATTACACTGGCCATCGGTCTTCAGGGATTCTGGCGAGATCCCGCGCCAGGCGCTGGAGGACAGCACGTTACCAACATCTCACGCCCTCGTGTTTTTGTTGTCGACCAGCGAACCCAAGAGGCCGAACAGCGCGAACTGATCGCGTTCCTCCGTGAGCTCAATTCGGTGCTTGACGACGCTCGTCAGCGAAATCCTCGTTCGACATTTCAAATCTACCTTTGGGACTCCCTTCAGTTTGAGCACTTCGCTCGGATTATCGGCCGGCATCTCGAAGCTATCCTCCGAGATCGAACCGTACGTGATCTGGCGTGGCTTTTTCCGCCTGAGGAGATACTGCCGAACCCCACGCTGTCTGCTGTGCACTCGCCGATCACGATTGTCAAAGACGCGGTTCGCGCACTCGTTGCGGCTCCGGTCCCCCACTACTACAGCTTGCTGGCCACGGCCCGTCGATATCACGACCCAACTCTACCCGATAACGTGGCGTCATTTTCAATCCACCCACTGTTCGAGGATCCCCTGAGTGACCAAGTTCCCTCGGAACGCGCGCACGAGATCTGGACGCGCTCTACTCGACCGCACTGGACCGATCAGATCGAGATCCTTCGCGAGACTGTTACGAAGCGCCTACGTGCATTGCAGACTGTGGCACGAAGGTTAGAAACGGATCTGCGCGGAATGCTATCTGCAACCGCTCCGCGGATTGCGGTTCGCGCTCCGGCGCGTCAGATGCGAATGAGCATCGATGGGCAGCTGTGGTTCGCCTTCTCCAAGCTTGATGAAGCGTTGCAGGAAGTCGAAGTGCACCGAATTCGCGCTATGCCGCCGCATGAGCGCGAGGCCAAGTTCGCAAGCGCTCGGTTAGAGGTGCGACTTCTGGGACGAGAGGAGCAAGAAGCACTGACTGGCTTCGGGCTTGCGCCGATTCCTGGGCGTCGAGCTTACCGTCTCAGAGCGGGTTCGGTCGACGTCAAGCTCAAGGTGCACGATTTCAATGTAGCGATTGTGCCTGAGGATCAGCCGTTGATCCTGGATCGGACGCTCGGTTCCCTTGTGTTCGGCACCACGTTGCAGGACTGGTTCGGCGACGGCGCCTACAAACCGATGGACCACATCCTCAAAGTGCGAATTAGTGGCTTGGACAGGGAGCGCCGTCTGGTGAGCATCGATCTGAGCAGAAATGACCTCGCGACCATAGGTCTACTTGAGGAACATGGGCTATTACAGCTTGAACATGACCTCATCCTCGACCCGACCTATACGGATTTTTTCACAAAGAAGCTGAGTTCCTGTCTGGGCGGCATCGGAAATCCAGGGATCGCCCAAGACCGACCGAATGTGCGCTTAGCTTTAGGCGATGTCGGTAATGCGCGCCGTGTACCGACTACTCCCGTTGCGGAAGTGCTCTGGACCGCGGGTCAGCTGGGAGACGTTGTCGTAGATCGCGACACCGCGGGCGTTCGGGATCGCTTGACCGCCAGCGGACTCTCACTAAACGAGAGCCAGTGGCGGGCTTGGGATGCCGCTCTGCACCGACGATTCCGTCTGCTGTGGGGCCCTCCTGGCACAGGCAAAACGCGGACGCTTCGCAATATCGCCTTCGGGGCACTTCTGGCGGCCGAACGTTCACGCCATCCCGTTCGCATTCTCGTCTGTGCATCTACCTACACCGCCATCGATAACGTCTTGATAGGTCTGTGGGAGCGGCGGCGTCAGGCTCTGGATAACCAGCATGTTCCTATCCATCGCCTCCGATCTCATTACCGGCCATCTGACAGCCACATTCCTGCTGCGATGGACCTCACTGTGAACCGAGGCCGACCAACGGCGGAGCTGCGCGACCTTCGGAATGGTCTCCTTGCAGGACGTGACTCTGTGGTTGTTGGTGCAACACCGGAGCAGATCTTTAACTTGGCCACGCTTGACGACAACTCACCAGTCCAATCTCTTTTCGATCTCATCCTGATCGATGAGGCGACCCAGATGGACGTGGCGCATGCCATCCTTCCGCTATGCACGGTGGCGCAAGGCGGGTCCGTCATCCTTGCCGGAGACCCGAAACAGTTGCCGCCAATTCATCAAGCTGAGGCGCCCTTAGGACTGGAGGCGATGCTCGGTCCTTCTTACGTGTTCTTCCGAGACGTTCATGGTGTCGGGGAAGACATGCTGGAAGAGAACTATCGGTCAGCCGAGGAGATCGTCATTTTCTGTCGTGAAGCAGGCTATCCAGATTCATTTAGAAGCTGGTCACCACAGTTGATGGTGCGCTACACGGAGGTCGTTCCAGATGCGCAGCCCCCGGACTGGCCAGAGCAGCTCGTCTTCTCTGCAAATTTCCGTCGCATCCTGGACCCTGGGCATAGATGTGTATGCATGGTCTACGACGATGGTCGGAGTAGTCAGAGCAATCGATTCGAGGCAGACGTAGTTGCCTCACTGGCATGGCTGATTAGTGGACGATTGCATCAACAGTTGGGAAACGAGCGTAATCCGGTCACCGGCCTCGAAAATCCTGTTTCGAATGATGTGTATTCTGCTGAGCGTTTCTGGCAAGAGGCTCTCGGGGTAGTGACGCCACACCGGGCACAGCAAGCGCTGGTAACCGCTCGCCTGCAGGACCTATTTAGGGGCCGATCGAATCCAGAATTGATACGCGACGCCGTGGACACCGTTGAGCGATTCCAAGGGCAGCAGAGAGACATAATCGTTGCCACTTTTGCGCTTGGAGATCCTGATCAAATTGCTGAGGAAGATGAGTTTCTGCATTCGCTGAACCGATTCAATGTAATGGCATCTAGAGCACGGGCAAAGCTGATCGTTCTTGTGTCTCAACAAGTAGTCGACCACCTCGCCAGTGATCTTGAGGTCTTGAGAGAGTCCCGACTGTTGAAGTCATTTGTCGAAACGTTCTGTGGCCATTCGACGCCGGCGTCTCTTGGATGGATCCACAATGGCCAGATCAACCAGGTCGATGCGCTCATTCGTGTACATGGTGGGCAATGAGAGCATCAATCCTAGCTAAGGGTCGTCTCCCAATAGTGGAACTTGCCGCGATAGGGGCCCGTGAGGGCTGGCGTCCACCTGAGACGTACTCTGCTCATCGCTGGTTTGCACGTCGGCTTGCTTCGGCCGTACGAGGTCTCTTGGTGGCTTCTCAGACGTCAACGGTCGAGGAATTCTGGCGACGCTATCGCGATGGCATTGACCTCACAGGCAAAACGGTATTTGATCCGTTCGTAGGAGGGGGCACCTCCATAATCGAAGCTCAGCGCTTTGGAGCTAACGTCATTGGTGTAGACGTTGACGCCGTTGCGTGCGCTATCACCGCATTCGAGACACGCGCGCACAAGGTGCCGGACCTTGGCCCGTGGCTCGATGAGCTGAAGCACATGGTTGCTGCCAAGCTAGCACGGTACTACATGACAATTGATGAAGCCGGCGTGCCCCGAACGATTCTGCACTGCTTCTGGGTACAGACAGTTGAGTGCGGAGCGTGCGGTTCCCGAGTGGATGCACATCCCCACTATCAGCTTGCTTATGATGCAGAAGGACATCACCAATGGGTGTTCTGCCCGCAATGTGCGAAAATCAGTAGGCTTGCGAAAAGTGCACGGCGCCACCGTTGTACGTGCGGTTTCAAATTCGACATGCGGCGCGGGGTTGTTGAACGCGGCGTACTCACGTGCCCTGAATGTGATTTCTCCGAAGCCTTGATCGAAGTGGCTCGAAGAACAAACCAGCACCCGCAGTGGCGTCCTTTTGCACTTGAAACCCTGCCGGCCGAACATAGTGCCAGAGTCCCGCTCTCCGAACGGCGATTTCAGCGTGTGGGGTTGAAGGACCTCGAAACATTTGACGCCGCCCGGCGCTGTCTGATGAGAAGAATCTCGCGTCTAGGGTCAGAGGCCTTCCCTATCCGTGCTATCCCCCAGTGCAATCGCGCTGACGGCAGGTTACTCGCTTATGGATATCGCGACTATTCGCAGCTGTTCAACGCTAGACAGCTGCTGCATCTTTCGCTCCTGGCGGAGGCAATCCACGATCAACCGGATACCGTTCGGGAGGCGCTTGTCATCGCCTTCAGCGACCATCTAACGACGAACTGCATGATGACTAATTATGCATTTGGCTGGCGCCGGCTTGCGCCTCTCTTCTCAATCCGTGCGTTTCGCCACATACCAAGGCCCGTAGAACTCAATCCCTGGCTTGATGGCACTGGGAGAGGCACATTTCCAAACGCCGTTCGGCAGGTCATGCGATCGGTTTCCAACGCTCGCGCTGCCATGAGTACAAAACGCTCGTCGCACGCTCACAGCTCTATCGTCCAAGGTGACAGCACGGCTTTGTCCAATCTCGCAAGCGCTAGCGTTGACCTTGTTCTAACGGACCCACCTTACTTTGACAATATCGCATACTCCGAATTGTCAGATTTTTACATCCCGTGGTTGCGGCATTTTGGGTTAGTTCAGAGCGAGCTTTCGGCGGTCATGGGAATGAAATTGAGCATCGCCGCGCCATCGCGACGTGGCGGATCTGTTGAGAATTATGCTACCGGTCTTAGAAAGTGCTTCTCTGAAATAGCGCGTGTCCTGACTCCGAACGGTACGGCGGTGTTCACCTATCAACATCGCACTGCACACGCCTGGCAGGCATTGCTGGATGCAATGGGCCGACAATGTATGCGTGTGATTCAAGTGTTTCCAATTCTCGGAAACAGTGCCGCAGGCCCACACGTAGACAATGGCACGTGCCAATGGGACGCCGTATTTGTACTTCGGAAGGTTACGGCCTTGCCGCGCGTAGCGGGCCAGCAAGCAATGAGGAGAGCCTTAAAGCACTGGCATTCGCACGTAGCGGCGCTCGGACCAAAACGAAAGGTGCGATTCGGCAAGACTGACCAGGTGAGCTTTCTGAGGGCATGCCTCGCCGCGGCCGGCGGTGGGATGTTCGGAACGCCCGACGAAGAGGCGCGTAAGCAGTTGCTGGATGGTATTGGCTACGCTCCGAAGATCGCCTTGATCCGATTCCAGAACTTACGGAGCGCCCCTTGCCGCCCAAGCTCCAGAGCGTTGTAGTGTGAAGTCAATCGCGCCTGTTCTCGACGGTGGCCCGCTTCAATATCAGTCGGCGACCATTTTGGAGCGAGTTTAACCTTGCCCGACTCAATCCAATAATGTGATTGGCACTGCTCCTGCCAGTTCCCAACGGATGGATATAGAGATGGGCCTTCCTCGGTCTCGACGAGGGTCCATCGGTTGAGCGGAGTTCTCACTATGGATCCGCAGCCGCAGGCGCATAAGTGCGCAGCAGCGTTAAACGATTCCGCAACATAGAGAATTCCTGGCTCCAAGTTGGTGGGCATGTACTGCACCTTCCGAAGCTTGAATTCTTGAGTCATAAGGCTTCGTGCAAGGTCTTGATATTGCCCACCTGCATAGCAAGGCTGTTCAGGGCATCCTTATCGAAGTAGAAGCCTCTAATCTGTTTGAACTTCGTGACAGCCAAGGCGGCGTTAAGTGCGTTCAATTCAGCTATTTGGACATGAATCCTGTATTCGTCTGCAGGATCATCAACGAGTTCTGCGAGACCTAAGGCCCGCAACCTGACTGCATCTTCGACTGAATAGTACGTTGCTCGCAACGTGCCATCGAGCGGGCCGTGTCTTCGGCTCAATCCCATGCCCACATCAATAAACGGAATTTGGTTGGAAATGAGAAGGTCGAATATGCTCGCCCGTGACTTGCCTTTATCGACGCAAACAAATGCGAAAGTGGCTCCCTTGAGGTCCTCCGATGAATGAGCATCGATATGTTTCTGTTCGACGCGAAAGCCTTCACGAAAGTTCTCGTAACGAGACTTGTACACTTCTGCTTTCTTTTTACCTAGTTCGGTCTCTACAAGTCTCCCGGGTGAACGATACGCGGTGTGCACGTGGAAATCGTCAAAATCGAAGCCTCGAATTTCCTTCACCGGTGTCTTGATCAAGAAGTCCAAGACATAGGAACCCGTGCCACCAAGTCCAATTACAGCCACTACATCATCTGCAAATTTCGCGCTGAGATCTACAATCTGTGCACGACTAGTGAGTGTGTCGCGAAACTTGAAGACAGACTTCGGTGGAGCTTCTTCGACAATACGGAAAGTGTAGGGCGTTGCGCCGTACTTCTCTGTGGCCGGACCGCAAATAATGGCAACGTAGTGCTCGATCTTCTCGAAGAAGTCCCGATAATCCCGGAGAGTCCCACTTTCTGTCATCAGCTTATTCGAAAATGAACGCTCCACCACAACATCCGGACTCGACGTGAGTACAAGGGTTGTCGGACCACCACCTAGTCCCTTTATGGGCGTCCCATCCATCTCGCAAGGGTGAGTCCCCGCAAAGAAGATTTGATGATCATGCGACTTCACTTTCTTACCGTCAACATCGGATATTTTGGTAACCATCGCGCCTATTTGACAGCGGCCATTGCTGTCGAGATATGGGATGTCCCGGACCACGAGGTGACCGTGATCTTCAGTAATGGTGTAGCCTTTTTCCAAAAGGCCCCTTAAATCTGCATTATGATTCGCCAGTTCGAGAAACATTGAAAATCATCCCGTTCTTCACCTTTACCGAGCCGCCCTTGACCAACTGGCCCTCTGGCTTCTCGTTGTCACCTTTTTCATACGTCACGGTATAGGCTCTGCCGTCGGATGGCGAGTAGTCCGGATAGACCCAAATCACGACTTGATCAAAAGAGATCTTTTCGTGCTTGGGCCACTCATGTGGTGTTCCCTCAACGAAAATTTGTACTAACTTGTCATCTGGCATGCATGTCTCCTTCCAATTCACCAAAACGAAGCCTAGAAACAGTGCTGCAAGTAGCCAGCCGGTGAAGAATATGCAGAGCCGCCTTCAATTGTTTTATACACCCATAGGGTTAATGAATGCAATACAATATATTTGCTTTTCATTAACCCTAACCGTTAAAATGATTTGCGATGGATTTAGCGGGTGAGCATGGAAATATCATTTTCTTCATCGAAGCTTCAGCGTACTTGCAACGAAGAAAAGTTGACCATTCGAAAATGGGGCCGAACCAGAGCAGCAGTGATCCGTCGCCGCTTGAAGGAGCTGAAGGCCGCACGTACAGCTGCAATCGCGAGCAAGGTCCCATCTGCAAAGTTGCATGCGCTGCGTGGCGATCGGAAGGGACAGTTTGCAGTCGATGCTGAGTATCCATATCGGATCGTCTTTGAGCTTGACCACAAACCGCTTCCGACGAAGAGAGACGGCGGAATTGATCTCGATAAAGTGACAGCGATTAAGATACTTGAGGTAATTGATTATCATGGCGACTAAAGAGATTCTTAAGTACAACCCCGACTATGGAGTTCCACCAGGGGAGACGTTGCTCGACACCATTCACGCACTTGGGATGTCCCAGGTGGATCTCGCCAGTAGAACTGGCAGGCCCCTGAAAACCATCAATGAAATTGTGAAAGGCAGAACCGCTATTACTCCTGAGACAGCACTGCAGTTTGAGCGAGTTCTCGGGGTTCCAGCATCTTTTTGGAATAGTCTGGAACGAGACTATCAGGAACATTTAGCTGCGAAGGAAGAGCGAAGCAGACTTCGTTCTTACAGAAACTGGCTTTCAGAAATACCGATTAAGGAGCTAATAAAACGAGGATGGGTGAAAGATTCAAAACACCAAGCTGATCTGGTGGCAAGGGCGCTAAATTTTTTTGGGGTTAGCAGCCCTCAGGCGTGGGAACAAATCTGGACTAGTCCTCAGGCTGCATTCCATCGATCGAAAGCGTTTACGTCGTCCCCTGGAGCTGTTGCGGCTTGGTTAAGAATTGGCGAACTCAAGGCAGCCCAGGTCGAGTGCGAATCTTTTGACAAAGCTCGTTTTAGGCAAGAGATTGAGCAGCTCCGAGGTCTGACAATAGAGAGTTCCCGCAAAATCAAGCACCAACTCGTAGAAAAATGTCGAAGAGTTGGCGTTGCAGTTGTCTTTGTGTCGGAGTTGCCTAAAACGCACGTCAGCGGTGCGACGCAATGGCTAAAGCCTGATAAAGCGTTGATACAACTGAGCTGCAGATATAGGAGTAATGACCAATTCTGGCATACCTTTTTTCATGAGGTGGGTCACATATTGCTGCATGGCAAGAAGAGTGTTTTCGTAGACAGCGCAGAAGCGAGAAACGAATCGACGGAGGAAGTCGAAGCGCATGATTTTGCGGCTAATCTGCTAGTTCCTTCCTCGAAAATGAGAACGTTCTTAAAGAAGTGGCGTGGGACAGAATCTGAAATCATAGAGTTCGCTGAGGAGCTACAGATTACCCCCGCGATAGTGGTGGGTCAACTTCAACACAATAATGAGCTTTCGTTCAGCCAAATGAATCATCTAAAAACCTACCGGTTTGACCTTACAGACGAATGACGAGTGCAGCAACGGCCTCCCCCTGCAATCTTTTGTCGATTGCCTCAAGGGAAGAGTGCGTGAATTGGTTGAGTCCGTGACTCCACAGCGAAATATCCTCCTACTCCATAGTCCAAGCCAGCCGATCAGAATTCGCGACACGCACATTTCTTGCACACCAATTCTCCAAAAAACCGAATCCTCCGCCCTTCTTCTGAGAACGACGACTGATCGGCCGCAAGTCGACGGGGCCATCATACCGGAGAGCGGAAAGGAACTTCCTGGAACTGGAGGCTTGTTGAACTCTGAGGATTCCTCAGCCTCAAAATTGACTACAGTCTGTGATGAAAATCCAGAAATGCTGCTTATCTGCCTGAAAAGATTGGTCGGGGAGAGAGGATTTGAACCTCCGACCCCCTGGTCCCGAACCAGATTCAGGCGCGTATTGAAACTTGTAGAATTCGCTCCATTCTAAGTGATTGGTATTGAATAAGTTGCGCACTGCGTATTGAAAGCCATTGAACTTTGGGGAATTCTGGTGCAATGAGAGCCTCAATTTTGACTACAGTGATAGCCGCATTGACGGGCTGCCCGACCTATTTCGTTCTCAGCGCTTTGCTTGGAGCGAGCCACTTCATTGCTGATCGACAGTCGCTGTTTCCTCCCTCTTTCGTCCTGAGTCACGTCCGACTTAGGTCCGTTTTCCGGGTCACGTCAGGATGCACTAAGGATGAGCCGTACGAGCTTTTTCGTTTTCATTATCTCTTCTGTGCTCTGTTTTCTTTCCAACACACGAGCCCAGCGCGTACGCAATCGCAGTGTACACTGGCGCCGTATAGATCAACTGGTCGAAGCATGGCGCCCCTCCGTAATCTCTAAATGGCCGGCAACCCGAGCCCAAGAAGTGGTCGACACGAACTTGCCACGGATTCTGAAAGGCCGCAGGCACGAATGTAAAAAAGTGCCAGATGAGAACCGAGAGTGGAACAATCCAAACCCAAAAGGAGAATCTCGTGGAAAACCTGTCCCGGCCTAGGTAGCCTACCATGAGACCGAAAAAAATCTGCACGGGAAAGTAGGGAACAGAGAGAGCCCGATTGAATTCGTGAAAGGATAGGTGAATGTTAAAAATGTGCGCGAGCGGATACAGCAGGTTCATCGATAATGCCGCTCCGAGCGTCGATCCATAAGTGGCGACAAACCATTCCAGTCCTACGCCCGCAGATTTTCGGATTAGATTGCCGACAGTATATCTCATTTGCAGAGTGACCGGCCTACTCCTAGCAACAGGCGAATAGCAAGAAATGCCATGACAAAAGTGAGAAAGAAGCCCAACAGAGTAAGCGTTATGCCGAACAATTGTCCAGACGCTCCTCCCATTATCTCCGAGGTCTGAGCCTTTACCATCAGGCTACCGACGAATAGAGCCACGGAACAAAGAAGAAATAAGATGGAGATGATAATTGCCCCAACCCTTTGGATAGCTCCTCTCGCGATCCAATTCCTCGAGAACAAGATGTCCTTCGGTCCCACGCTCTGGAGAACCGGCATCTCCTTGGTAAAATTCTCGAATCGCGTCGAAGCTTGAGCCTTTCCTTTATGCCCCATTAGAAGAAGGCGCCTACCATACACGCGATGAAATTATCAGCGGCATCCAAAGCCAGAGCAAGAAAGTTTGCTTCGGCGTCCCCTTTTTCAGAATTGACCGAAACGGTTCCTTGGCTTGTACTCTGGTAGGTCTGTGGCGTGGAGTTAGGTGTATCTGGATTATCCGGAATAGTTCCCTCCGTCTCTTTCACACAGTTGCTATGATTCAGATAGGTCGATTGACTCATATGAGTCACTAGATTCATGCGTCTTGGCTGTCTGTACGCAAATGTGGTGTTCCGCTTGGCCCTCGATTCGCACTCGAAGGCTCCTTTTTCGTCTCTCGCTACTCCGTTTTGTCGTACTATTGTATAGGTAGCCGTGAAGGATCAAGGTGCGATCAAGTGTTATCTTGTCAAGGCTCGATTCGAGTTAGGGCCCCAAGATCCGAACGATAGGTTGCGGGTATCCAAGACTCCATGGGTTATATATTCGACATTAGAACGAGCCATCCTCCGCTTGCAGTGCGGGACACACGGGCGCTGGCACCGTCGACGCGTAGTTTAGCGCTTCTTATGAGCTTCCCACCGGTCCAATCTCTTCAGTTAAGCCTTGCTCTCGTGTCGAACACGCTTTGTCTTGAGAACATTGAAGACTAAAATCGCGTCAAGTAGAACGATTGCTAGCACAGAGAGTTCAGCGATTGGCTTCTCGTAGCAACCCGCGCATTCATCTCTATTGCTGATCCAGCTAAGCACATTGTTTGGCAGGAGTCCACAGTTCATTACCACAACAGTAATCCAAACGAGCAGCTCTAGCATATGTGAGAGGCTTTTCCCTGCACCTAGATTGTTTTTGTTTTGGAACGGCTCGACAAAAAGTGCGATGTCACAACAAACTAAGAGTACTACGAGTGACAGATCAGCTAAAATCGCCAGATATCCCAAAGGCAAGGGATGACTCCTCAGTAGCCAGGCTCCTGCCAAGAGGCCCATAGGAAGCAGTTCCAAGCTCATGATGATAGCACCACACCATATTAGGTATTTCCCACATCGAGGAAAGTATCCCGACATCATCGCACCCACGATCATTAAGAAGTTAGGGATAAGAATAAACACACCTAAAACACGGAATCCGGCTAGTGCCGTTAAACATGCTGTTGCAGCTACAAGCCACCGAACTTCCCTGGAAATAATTCCACTCGCTCTTGGCTGAAGATCGGCAGTACTCAATATATCCTCCAGATCATGACTTACTCGACCTACGGGGCCACACATATATTAGAAAATGATCCCATGGGTATAATGTTAATAGGATTTAGTAAAACTAACGGTCCCCAATTCCGATCCAGCGACGTCGAAAAGTCATCCAGCACTACTGCTTGACTCTGCGAATTGAGGAGAAAACTCTCAGCATTCGGAAAGGCATCGCCGTAAACTTTTCCGCTATAACAAACCTGCCCATTACCTGTTTTGCCTGAAATGTCCATTTGGGTAACAATACTCGGCGCAATCGCCAAGGGGTTTGATCCCTTGAATTGCACGTGAATTGTTCCACCCTGTGATGTGGCACTTCCCGTGGGCGAACCTGTCGCCGTCCTCCCAAATTTGTCACGGCTTTGGTCAGAGGACGGAGCAGGATCGTTGTAAACCGTCATACCGGGAACCAGAAACGACACCGACTTTGTGATTCGCGATGTCACACTCGGGTCAGTGCTCGTGCTGAACGACCTATTATCCCCATAGAAACAGTCTGCGAAACATATGTAATTCGTGCTAAAAGGCTTGGGGGAAAACTCGGGACCAAACATCTGCCATGGTGCAAATGATCTCAAATACAGTGTTTCAACTGTAGATTTGAAGGCGGTTGAATTCAGCGAGTTATTTGCGAGGTCCATGGGCCAAAAGTTCAGTGCCATGTTTACTGGTGTTGAGGAAATTTGCAGAACGTTGGCGGGGTCGATTCGGTATGCGTCTCCCGTCCAAGCATAAGTCGGCATGTTGGTAACTTGCCCGGTGGCGCGGCCTTGGCTGTCGTAGGTGATACCGGAGGCGCCGATGACTCCCCCATCAGCTGTGGCGATTTGGGGATAGTCTCCAGGCACGCTCCAGATTGTGCTCCCAGATTGATTGAACTTGATCATGTTGCCGCTGCTGTCATTGCCATAGAACGATCCGTCCTGGGCTTGCAGCGACGGCGACAGGAGTGATGACACGCTAAATGTAGACGCACTTGAGCCCCGCGTAGTTCCCAGATGATAGGTCGAGGACTCCGGCACCTGCAGATTGCAGGTGGTGCCGGTATATGACGCACAGTACGCTGCGGTGTCTTCCTCCCAGGCGACGACAATGCCCTGGTCGGCATTCGTGATCGGTGCAGAATAAGTGGATACCTCGGGGATCGTCCCAGAGATCGAACGGGACGAAGGCCCACTTTCGGGAACAACTGCAGCCTCTTCCGACCGCCAGTCTTTCACGTCTATCTTGCTGAAACTGCCATCACTTCCTACCCTAAGCGTCATGAGGTGAAGAACCGTACTGTCGCTCTGGATAGAACTAAGCTCCTCCAGATCCTGGTCTACGCCACAACCGTACGTGTTCTCTTGATGCCAGGTTTCGACCGCATATGAATAAACAACGTACTCATAACCGTCTCCTGCAATGATTTGGTTTCCGTAAACAGTCGGCGCGCTCGTCTGTTGGCCGCCCGCAAATGGTGGGGGTGCGGGAGGATACCACTGAGGACAACTACCGACGTTTTCTCCGCTTGAGGTGTAGACCGATTGATCAAGTGGCACGGAGAATTTCTGTTTACCAGTCGTTGGGTCAATTCCGATTACGGAAATCGTACCGGCTTGATAAGGTTGTCCAGATGGACTGCAGCACGCGTACTGGTAGTTGTTATAGTCAAGCGTAAAGATTGTGCCATCCGTGTGTACGCCAGGCGTGTAGGAAAGGGAATCAGTCGCTGGATTAACGGCAAAAGCCGGATAGGGCTGCCCGGTGATTCCGTCCAACTTCGTGATTGAGGTTGCGCCGGATGAACCTGCTTGTGCTGATGGAACGACCAAACCACCCTGGAAGTCCGGGATAGCCGCCGCAGCTCCAGGAATATTCGTGGTCCAGGTTGTAGTCCCATCACTGGCGATCGCCGAAACAGTGCCGCTGGCGTTGAACGCGAAAATATCGGCCACACCGCTCGAACTAGGCACTGCGGGTACGATGTACTGGACGCCCGAGCCATCGCCGGGATTCGACCACAGTACCGTTCCTGTGGGCAACGTGCCGGGATAGGAAACAGTAACATCGGCGGAAGCGGAGCCGGCTGTGATCGTCACATGTCCGAGGGCAAGGGCGCTGAGCACGGGAGGATCGTCGGTGGAGAGGCTGACAATCTTCGCGTTGCTGGACGTCCAAGTCAGGCCAGTTATAGCTTGCCCGCTCGCATTCAGCGCTTGAATGTTGTGGGTTTCTCCTACAACCATGTTAAGCATGTTGGGATTGAGAGTCAGCGTGCCACCCGCGGTTGGAACCGTGAAAGTGACGGCGTTGCTCCACACATCATTTTGCTCGACACGTGCAACCCCACTGACTGCCGAGGCTGCCACCGTGGCAGTGATTTGTGTGTTGCTCCAGCTCATGACATTGCCGCTCGCGCTCCCAAGCCAAACAATTCCATTTCCCTGCGTAGCGCCAAAGCCATCGCCGGTGATTGTTATCTGTGTACCCGGGCCGCCCGTAGTCGGAGAAACGCTTCCAATTTGCAAACTGTTCACCGTGAACGACACCGGATTGCTCATGACGCCATTCTGAAGAACCATGGCGTTGCCCGACTGCGCGCCGCTTGCTACCTCGGCAACAATCTGCCCGTCGCTCCAGCTTTGCACCACACCATTGGCGGTGCCCAACCACACCTGTCCACCACCCTGAGACGCACCGAAACCAGAACCGCTGATAGTGACTTGAGTCCCAGGCACACCGCTAGTCGGTGACACACCCGTGATCGTGGCGGTTGTTACATTGAACGGTATCGGGGTAGAGAACAGTCCGCCCTGTTGTATCTGCGCTGTTCCTGATTGGGAAATTGAAGCGATGGTAGCAATGATCTGAGTGTTGCCCCAGCTAACGACATTGCCATATGCGCTTCCAAGCCATACAGTTCCCGTTCCCTGTGTTGCGCCAAAGTTGGAACCAGAAATTGTGACCTGGGCTCCGCCCACGCATAAACCGTTCGCGCACGAAAAAGAAGAAATGCCCGGTGGATTGACCGCAGGCGGATTCTGTACGTTGACTGACGTGCTCGTCGATACACTCCCAACGATCGCCGTAACCGTGGCTGTACCGGCGTAAGCACCCATAGCGAATCCTTGAAATCCCGACGTAGTACCAACAATCAATACGGAAGTATTTGAGGAAGTCCAAGTGATGGAGTTGGTCAAGTTTTGGGTGGTGCCATCGGCAAACGTGCCGCTGGCCGTCATCTGTTGTCCCGTTCCTAGCGTCACCGTGGGATTCGCCGGAGTGATTGCCAGAGAGACCAGCCCGCCCACTTCTAGCGAGGCTGAACCAATAACGTCGCCAGCCGTCGCGGTGATTGTCGCCGAGCCGGTGGCGAGAGCATTTACCATGCCCCTATTCCCCGGCGAATTGCTGACCACGGCGGCCGGAGGCGTGGAGGAAGCCCAGATTGCCGATTGCAAGGTCTGAGTGCTGCCATCGGTGAATGTGCCAGTCGCGATCAACGGTTGCGTTTGTCCCGGCATGAGGAAAAAAGGACCAGGCGTTACTGAAATAGACACCAGGCCGGGTGGGGTGAGATTTGATGGCTCGTACCATTGGTTACTCGCCGAGGTTACGCCAGCGTTGATTCCACCAATGAATTGACTATCGCCATTGGCAGTCAGGGTAGCTGTCTGGCCAGCAATAGCATTTCCAAAGGGTTGGCTAGAACTGAAGATTCCCGCAACTGGATCGAACAGTTCCGTGCTGGCCTCGCTGGTGCATGAGGAACTGCAAGAGCTAAAACCACCGGCGATGACAACCTGCCCATTGGTCAAAAGCGTCGCTGTGTGATTGAAGCGAGAAACAATCATTCCGCCCGTGGCCGTCGCGAACGTGTTCGCCACTGGGTCGTAGATCTCAGCCGCATTGGTTGGACAACCTGGCAGGTTGCAGGTCGATCCGCCGGCCACCAGCACCTTACCGTTATTGAGAAGCGTCGCCGTCGCATTGAAGCGAGGCGTGTTCAAATTCGGACCAGTTCCTGTAAAAACCAATTGTGTCGGATCGTAAAGCTCGGCACTGGCAGGCATGTTGGTGCCATCGAACCCTCCGGCAATTAGCACAAGGCCAGAACTAAGGGCAACGGCGCTGGCGCCGAACCGTGCTGCACTCATGCTGGTCGATGTGCTCGTGAAAGTCCCCGCTATCGGGTCATAGATTTCAGCGCTCGATAATGCCGAACAGGATGTGGCAGATGTGCATGTCTCGCCTCCGGCGATGAGAACGGTACCGTTGCCAAGAAGCGTCATTGTCTGGCCGCTTCGTGCGACGGTCATATTGCCCGCACTAGTGAAGCTTCCCGTGGCCGGACTGAAGATCTCAGCGCTGCTCAAAGAGGAACAGTTCCCTGAACCGTCGCAGAAATAGCCTCCTGCATGAAGCACGTTGCCATTATTTAGTAATACCGCCGGGGCAGATCGAGCTTGCGCCATCGCGCTAGCGGCATTTGTGAAGGTTCCACTTGCCGGATTGTAGAGTTCAGCACTGCTCAAATAAGTGCATGACCCAGGAGCTGGGCAGTTGACACCCCCGGCGACCAACACTTGGCCGTTATCCAGCATGGTTGCGCTGTGCAGATATCGACTCGTAGTGAGACCTGGCTGGCTGCTTCCCGAAGTCACAACCAGAACGGAGGTTCCGTTGATTGAACCAACAGTCGCGGTGATTCTGGCCTCGCCAACGGAACCGGCCGTCACCAACCCAGAGTTGTTTATGCTTAGCACGCCGGTATTCGACGACGCCCAGGAAGTGGAGGCCGTCAAATTCTGCGCGCTGCCGTCTGAATAATTTCCTGTGGCTGTTAATTGCTGCGTGGCCCCGGTCGCCAAGCTGCCCGCGTTTGGCGTAACCACGAGCGCCACCAAATTTGGAGCGCCAACCGTCAGAGGCACGGATGCGGAAATGGATTCGAAGCTGGCGGTGACCGTCGTTGCTCCTTGAGACAGTGCGAGCGCAAGTCCAGAATTGTTAACCGTAGCAACACCAGTAATCGTCGACGTCCAAGAAACCAGGTTTGTGACGTTTTGAGTGCTCCCATCGGTGTAGGTACCGATCGCCTGGTATTGCTGAGAAGTGCCGTTCGGAATTGTCACCCCTGCTGGACTTATGGCGATCGAAGCTAAGGCCGGCACGGAGACGTTAAGATTGGTATTCGCGTTTGCGGAGCCGAAGCTCGCCTGAATCGTTGCTACTCCCTCGAATAAACCGGCAGCCAGACCACTGCCGTTGATTGTCGAAACAACCGAGGCTGACGTGCTCCAGGTCACGGAGCTGGTGAGGTCCTGCGTGCTTCCGTCCGTATAAATTCCCGTCGCGGTAAATTGTTGGGTTGCTCCAATTGGAACCGTCGGGTTCTGCGGACTCAGCTGAATGGAAACGAGCGTAGCACCGGTTATCGTCAAAGCGGCGGTTTCGCTAATACCCGCAGCGCTCGCGGTAATCGTCGCCGTACCTTGCGCCAAGCTGGCAGCAGCCCCGGGATTCGTGGCATCGTTGCCGATGGTCGCGACACTCGGGTTTGACGAACTCCACAATACCGATGCCAGGCTCTCCGTGCTGCCGTCGTTGAAGGTTCCAACCACTGTAAATAGCTGTTGTGCGCCAACGCCAATTGAGGGACTCGCAGGTGCCACAGTAATGGAAGCCAGTCCACTTAACTGGCTCGGCATGTAGAGCTCGGCGGTATTGAAGACGTTGGTTCCGTCAGTACCTCCAGCTTCCAACACAGTGCCATCGTTGAGCAAGGTAGCTGTCTGATGCTCGCGAGCGCTAGCCATATTGCCCGCGGCCATAAACGTTTGGCTCACGGGATCGTAGATTTCGGCCGTGTTTAACGGGGTGCTGGTTCCAACAGGATCGTCCGCGCCGCCGCTGATCAACACCTTGCCGCCATTCAACAAGGTCGCAGTCTGCCAAATCCTGGGCACGGTCATCGTGGACGTTATGGCAATAAAGGTGTTCGAAGGCGGATCGTACAGCTCAGCGGTGTTCAACGATCCGCTTCCGGGAATGTCGCCGCCGGTGATAAGCACTTGCCCGCTATTCAGAAGAACGGCAGCATGGCCCTCGCGGGGAGTCGTCATCGGCACCGGCACCGATGTGAAGGTCTGGCTGGCCAAGTCGAACAGTTCCGCAGTGTTGAATGCGGCATTCGGCGTTGGGTCCGCGTCCCCTCCGGCAATCAGCACTTGACCGTTTTGCAGCATTGTCGCCGTGTGTTGATAGCGAGGCGAATTCGTGTCACCCAAATCAATAAACGTCTGAGTTGGTGGATCATAGAGCTCAGCATCGGCAAACAGGCCATATTGGGGGTCGTAACCGCCGACGATCAGCACCTGGCCATTTTGTAGGAGAGTAGCGGTGTGTCCAACGCGAGCGGTATTTAGGGTGTTACTAAGCAGCGTGAATGTGCCTGCCGCGGGATTGTAGATTTCGGCCGTATCGAGGGTTTCTTCATTCGCGAGGTCCGAACCACCGGCAATTAACACGGTGCCGTCGTTTAGCAGAGTCGCAGTGTGCAGCCAGCGCGCCACATTCATTGTTCCCGTAGAGGCAAACGCTTGACTCGACAACGTGTAGAGCTCCGCGCTGTTGGCCGCACCCGAGCTCGTCATTCCGCCGGCGACCAGGATTTGTCCCGTCTGCAGTTGGGTGGCCGTCTGTCCGTAGCGAGACGATTCCATCTGCCCGTTCGTTGCGACAAAGCCACCCGAGTTGACTACTTGCGATAGCGGCGCCGACGCGCTTGGGCCGTCGTTCGTATCTCCTCCATAGGAGGCTGTAATTGCGTTCGCTCCGGCCGTCAAGCTCGACGTGGTATATCCGGCACTTCCAGCAGTGAGTGTGCCTGTCCCTAGTGTCGTGGTGCCGTTCAGGAACGTCACCGTACCCGTCGCAGTCGATGGGGTCACTGTGGCAGTAAAAGTCACGGGGGCGCCATACGTCGATGGATTTGCTGAGGAAACCAGCGCCACCGTCGTGGATGAGGGATTGACGGTTTGGGCTAACGGCGACGAAGTGCTAGCGTTGTCGTTGCCGTCTCCGCCGTACGAGGCCGTGATCGAGTGCATTCCTCCTGATAACGTCGAGATCGTAAACGCCGTGGTGCCGCCGCTGATTGTGCCTGCCCCCAGTGCTGTGCTCCAGTCGATGAACGTCACCGAGCCTGTTGCCGAAGCCGGCGCCACGGTAGCTGTGAGCGTAACCACAGACCCATAGGTCGAGGGATTCGACGATGACGTCAACGTGATCGCGGTGTTTAGTTTGCTCACGGTCTGCGTCAACGTCGAAGATGCGCTGCCTGCATAAGTGCTGTCGCCGCTGTAAGATGCTGTGATGGAATGCGAACCGACCGTTAGAGAGGAAGTACTGAATGATGCAGTGCCGCCGCTGATCGTACCCGAACCTATGGGCGACCCGCTGTCATAGAATGACACCGTTCCCGTTGCGGTAGTGGGCGATACAGTCGATGTGAAGGTCACCGATGAACCATAGGTAGACGGATTCGGCGAAGAAGATAACGTTAGCGATGAAGCCAATTTGACGATTTGCGTCAGTACTGGCGACGTGCTGCCGATATCATCAGTGTCACCGTTGTAGATGGCCCGAATTGGGTGGGAGCCCACGGCCAATGTGGACGTTGAGTAAGTCGCGATCCCGTTGCTGAGGGTGCCGGTACCAAGAAGCGTGCTTCCGTCTCTGAAACTCACAGTCCCGGTCGCCGCGCTCGGCGTCACCGTGGATGTGAACGTGACCGAAGTCCCATAGGGCGAAGGATCGTCCGAAGACGACGTCACCACGGTCGACGTTAGGCGTTGCACTTGTTGCGCGAGCGCGGAAGAAGTACTGCCGCTGTAGTTGCCGTCGCCGCCATAAATAGCGTAGATCGAGCGCGTTCCGGCGGTGAGTGATGAGGTACTGTAGGTGGCGATCCCATTGCTGATTGTGCCGGTGCCAAGGACTACGTTCTCATTCTTGAATGTCACCGTCCCCGTGGCTGTCGCCGGCGTTACCGTAGCCGTGAAGGTTACGTTCGACTCGTATGGGGAAGGATTCAGCGAAGAGGATATAGCTACCGAGGAACTCTGTTGGTTTACGGTCTGCCTCAAGGCGGAAGAGGTACTGCTTTGATAATTGCTGTCGCCCCCATAAGATGCCGTGACCGGGTGCACACCGCCCCCGAGCGTCGAAGTGCTATATGTTGCAACTCCGCCGCTTAGTGTGCCTGAACCCAGCGTCGCCCCTCCTCCATCCGTAAATGTCACAGTACCGGTGGCTGCGGCTGGAGTCACTGTCGCCGTAAACGTCACGGAACTTCCATAGGTAGACGGGTTCAACGAAGAGGCGATGGACACAGAAGATGGAGATTGTCCAAGAGCGAGACTCGTAAAAATGATGCAACCGAGAATGATAGCCAGAGTGCGCGGTATTGTTCGCATTAAGCCGACTCCCATATCAGGACGATGAAGTTTAAGAAGAGCCATTGCAGCATGTTTTCTTCGGCCAGCTATCGGGGCTTCTGCCTGGCGTTGACTGTTAGACGAGGCTTTGCTTGTTTCAGGCATTGACGCTGCTAAAAAGTCAACCAATGAATGCAGAGTTCAGCTAGAGATCAAGCGGGGCCCAATTGACTTGCGGGGAAAACGCCGGCCCGATCGAAGTCTTAGAGACGACCTAAGATCAAAATCTTCTTCGCCGGGAAGGGTTACGCTAGGCGTGTTACAAAGTACTGTCAAGAAAAAACGAGGTCTGTCACAGTGGTATGTGACGAATAGGATGTTGTTACAGTTTCAGGACAAATGAGAATAAGTTTCTGCCCCGTAACCCGTAATGTGCATGAAGCTAGGAACAAAGTCAGACAATCGTCTGAACGAGAGCGGACGAACAACCGCGCATAACCCAGCGGAAGATGTATCGCCGAGGATTAGCGCCAGCCGACATCCATTCCTCCGTCCTCGACATGGACGCGTCTTTTCCGTTTGTCAAATTTGTGCGGCCCACGAGTGTAGTTCCCGTCTGGAATACGTTGACCGGGTACAAGGATCTCACGCGTCACAATGTCGTGAGCGGCGGTTGCCTCTTCATCCATAGACAGAGGCTCAATCACGACATAGAGCTTTACCTGATATTTCCTCCCGTCCGACCCGACCAATTCACACGGTGTTGTCGTTCGCCAAAAGTAGATCGTCAAGCGCGAGGGAACTTGTGCGGCCAAGATGAGTTCTCACCAACTGTCTATTTGTTCAGTTGTTCCTCGAAGATCGCCTCCCATAGTTCTCGCAGAACATTCTCTAACTTCTCATTTGTATCGCACTCAGGAATGAGATAGACCGTCGGCTCCTGAACCACGTCGTACAAGGCGATTCCATGACTCGTGGGGTCCGCAGCGTGGAGCCAGTCGAGAAACGCTTGCTTCGGCTTGAACCACGATGGCAGAGCGGTTCAGCGTGTCCATGCGTCCTCCTCGCTACTTACGCGGCGCGGCGTTCATAACGATGATGCAACCCGACGACTTCTGGAAAGGCGATGATTTCGCCTTTTGGCATGACGGCCCTCCCGTCAGGGGCATCCTTGGTCAAGCCCAGGTGAGTTCGCGAACGATGATAATAAGCAAAATAGCTCTTCAGCACACACCGAAGATGCCGTCGATTCAAAACCACAACATGATCCAGGCATTCACGACGAATTGATCCGATTAGCCTCTCCGCAAAAGCGTTCTGCCAGGGACTCCGAGCCGCGGTTACAACCTCTTGCATGTTCAACGAATCGACGCGACGCCGAAACGCGTTGCCATAGATCGAGTCGCGGTCCCGAATCAAGTAGCGCTTCGCATCACGTTCCGAGAACGCCTCGGCTGTTTGCTGAGCCGTCCATTCCGCGGTCGGGTGTTCGGTGACGCCGAAGTGAATAACCCGTCTGCGCTGATGTTCGAGAACCAGGAAAACAAATAGTACACGCAACCGAATCGTTGGCACGGTCAAGAAGTCGACGGCAACAATTTCACGCAAGTGATTCCGCAAGAATGTTTTCCAGGTCTGCGACGGAGGTCTCCTTATGCCTCGGAGGACCCGCGAAACGGTTCTCTCGGAGACCTCAATTCCGAGCTTCAGTAACTCGCCGTGAATTCGCCGCGCACGCCACAATGGGTTTGCTTCGCTTAAGGTCCGAATCAGCTTCCGGATTTGAAGGCTGATGGTTGGTCGTCCGACGATTCGGGATTTCTTTGAGAGCCCGCTCCAGTAGCGACGGGAACCGTTCGCGTTGCCAGCGCACGACCGTGTCGGGATGAACAACGACCAAGGCTCGCCGCCAATTCTTCCAGAGAACGGAGAGCATAATCCAAAACCAGCGGTCGCAAGCGACGATCCGCGGGCGCCTGTGCTTGCGTTTGTAAATGGAGAGCTGTTGACGTAGCGCGAGATTCTCAAGGACAACACCGCGATGGTCTTTCCCGAATAACCAAACCGTGCGGAATAAGCCCAAAAGGAAGGCGAGCATGACGCTCGATTCTTCCTGCTAGAGTATTGAAAAGTCAGTGATCTGTGAACGATCTAGTTTTGGCGAACGACAGGCGCGGCGTTCCTCGCCTATTTCTTGATCTTGTCGCAATACTCCTCAGAATCGGCTCCGTCGGCAGGCAGGCGGCATTGCTGGATGGAACCCTCTAACGACATCAGGAAACACCGACAGAAACCCCTCTTCCGCCCACTGTCATGACCCCAAGCGATAAGCTCTATCTCGCTCTCGGATTTCCACTCCCTCGCCGACAGGTAAAGGTGATCGCTTTCGAGAACATCCTGCTTTGGTTTTGATTGAAGAAGCCGCTTCTTCAGATCAATGGGAGGCACATCTCGGTCGATGGAAACGACGATATTGTTCGTGTAATCACTTCCCGCATAGTCGTTTATTGCAATCCGTCGACTGTCGGGGGACCACAGCGCGCTAGCATCTCGCTCGTACGTGTAGAGCGTTCGGCGTTCGCCTGATTTAACGCTCCGTAACACTAACGCCAATGCACGCCTGTCGGCTTGGTTTGTGCAAAGCACATTTAAGACTTGGTAGCGACCGTCCGGCGAGGTCACGGTCGGTTTCGCGCGCCTGCTACTGGGAATGCAATCCGCAGCCCAAACTACGGACGAAATTGCCAGCACGATAGTGAGAAGTTTCTTTGTCATTGACAGTTACAGCAGACCGTCACCTTTCGCCACTTTACGCCCCACGCTAGGGCCTCCCGACATGAAAAAAACCAGATGTCGAACCACGTATCAGGTTGAACATGATGGTGTCTTGCATCCCAGCCTGCACCAGTGTCGTAAATCGTGCCGGTGTAGGATGGGAAATTGAACGGACTGGTCGGGTATGGATAGAAAACTGGATCAATGAGTGGGCCTGATACAGATACCGAGCATCCCATTGGATAGGGTTGCGGATTTGTGTTCGCAGTTGCAACCGTGCCTGGACTAGGGTATCGCCCGCTCTTCGTCGGGCTACCCTTGACGCAATAGGCAGTCACCATCGAGAGCTGCGTCGTGCACTTTAGCCCGAACGGATCAAAGTTGTTGATAGGCTGATTCTGCACGTACTGGTAGAAGTTGAACCCGCCTTCAAACTTGATGGGATCCTCACTGATGAATCTACCAACGCTTTGATCGTAGTACCGGTGCCTGTAATCGTAAATGCCGGTCTCGGGATCGAACTCGCGTCCCGTGTACTGGAATGGGTTGCGGAGCGTGCCCGTGAAGTTTGTGAGGTTGCCGAAGGAATCGTAGGCGTAGGTGTTGGCGACGGTTCCCGCCGAACTGCTCAGCGATGTGATCGACCCTAAACCGTCCGCCTCGTAATAACTGTTCCCGCCCGCGCGAAGCTCGGCCAGCGGCTCGTCGATATTCTGTCCTTGCGTATCGCGAGACACCACGATGCCGCTAGAATTCACGGTTTCTATTAGATCGTCGCCGTCATAGACAAAGGTACCCGTCCACGTCGGCGAGGATTTGTAGATTCTTCGCCCGAACGGATCGTAGCGGAACGAGACGGTTCCTGTGCCAGGAACGACCGCCGACACCAGCCGGTTCTCGAAGTCCCAGGAGTACTGTTTGCCGGAGGGTTCGGAGAGGGTATTGCCGTTTGCGTCATATGAATAGCTGCCGTTTGACGACTGCGCCAATTCATTCGACGAGTTGTAACTGTAGCTGGGCACACTTAACGAACTTAGCCTATTCCCTACGGCGTCGTAGCTGTAGCTCTCCGTAGTACTACCCCCTTGCGTTACTTGCGATAGCTCATAAATCAGATCGTATCCATAGTTCGAGGTAATTCCGTTCAGATAGTTCGTTTTGCTCGTCCGGTTACCGGCGTAGTCGTACGTGTAGCTCGCGCCATCAATGGTGGCCGAACCAGTCTGATGCAGCACCGAAAGCAGGTGCGAGACCGAATCGTACATGTAATTCGTGTTCACGCCGTTCGGCCGCGTGAGCTGGAGTCTGCGGTTCAGCGCGTCATAACTGAAGCCAAACTGCCCGGTCAGCGAATTGGTCAATGTCGACAAGCGGTTCAAGGTGTCGTAATTGTACGTGTTGTACGAGGTGTCGGGACCCACAAACGCAGTACGATTCGATGCTGCATCATAACCGTACGCGTTCTGGAAGTTGTGCCCGGGGAGAAATGAGTACTGCGCCGTCGTCCCGATCAAGCGGCCCATATTGTCGCATGCAAACCCGTAGGTTCCGGTCGGGTCTACAACCCGTCGAATTTTGCCAACAAGATCATAGACGTAGTCGACCGCCGTTTGATCCGGGTAGATTTTGCTGGTCAGCCGGTTCAGCGAATCGTAGACGTACTGAATGGTTTGACCTCTGCGGTCCGTTTTCGAGGTCAGGTTATAAAGCTGGTCGTAGCCGTAGGTCTCCGTGAGCGTCGAGGGGAAGGTGGTCTGCGTGACGCGGCCCAGCGTGTCATAACTGAAGTACGTTGTGTGGTTGTTGGCGTCAGTGATCGATGTGAGATTGTCCTCAGTGTCATAGCCATATTGGGTGACATGATTGGCTGCGTCGGTCACCGCAATGAGGTGGTCTGCGTCGTCATAGACGTATGTCGTCGTGTGGTTGTTCTGGTCGGTGGCCGAGCTTCGGCGTCCACGATAGTCGTAGCCAAAGCTGACCGAGGTGCCATCGGGATAGGTGATTCCGGTTAACCGATTCATGATGTCATAAGTGAACGTGGTAGGATGCGCCGCGCCATTGACCGGATCAATCACGCTAGTGCGATTCCCGCGCTGGTCGTAGCCATAGCTGGTCGTGTTGTTCTGAGCGTCACTGATCGAAGCGATCAAGCCACCCGCCGTATATGTGAGAGTTGTGGGATAGCCCAGCGGATCGGTGATCTGCGTTAGCTCACCCTTGGAATCATACGCAAATTGCGTAACGCTAGATGGCGTTTGAGAATCCGGCCGGGGAGATGTCACCGAAACAAGGTTACCATTGTTGTCAAATGTGTTCGTCGTCGTGTTGCCGAGCGCGTCGGTCATGGTCAACACTTCGCCGAAGTTATTGTAGGTGTATGAGGTCGTTACTGGCGCGCCGTTGAGATAAACGGTCTGCGAACTCATGTTGTTGTTGGTGTCGTAGGTGTAATTCGTGACATTGCCGTTGGCGTCAGTGTGGGCTGCAACGTTGCCGTAGTTGTCGAAAGTATTGAGTTGATTGCCGCGAAAGCTACAGGTGGAATAGCCCGGTCCAGCGACACTGGTCACGCCCCACGCTCCCCCAAGACCGGTTGAGGCGTAGTTGGTAACAGCGCCATTTGAAGCCGTCACTTGAGTGTAAGCGTCGACAACAAAGAGAGGGCCAGGGACAGTGATCCCGTCCACTATGACGGAAACATTACCGCTATAGGCATTGTCGGGCACGGTCGCGACAATCTGAGTGTCAGAGCGTGTCGTCCGGCGGGAGGGAGGCCGTTATGCGACGGGGTTTCAACATGGCGTGGGGATGTGCGACTCTAAATTATTTTTGTGCCTTTCGCCACTTTGCCCATCGCGCTTTCTGAGCTGCGACAATCCTTCTGCGAGCTGCTGGCGACATTATGCGGCCTTTGTGAGCACGCATTGAAACGACCTTAAACCTCTTCGTCTTCATCTTTGCCCACCGAGCCCGTTGAGCGGCTGCGATGCGGGCACGTCCCGCAGCGGACATCGTTCTTCTTGTTCCATTGCTGCTAGTCCCGCTCAGTAGCGAGAGTGCTTGACTGATGCGTTTGAGTTGGATGCTGAGACGCTTGCGTTCCTGCTCCAGTTCTTTGATTACCGATGTGAGATTAGCCATGAACGGATTCTAGCAGCGGCATGAGTGATGCAACATCCCTATGGCACCAAAAACCGGTCACATGGTCAATATTCTAACGGAGTACGCGTTGCTGGTAAGCCGGTTCGAAGCGTCATCAACAGCTTGTGCTCAATTCAAGAGGCTCCGTTCTCGTCGTTTATTGATATCACGTTGTCCTTGGCACGGGCAGTCCTTGTCATCACAGTACCAATCTGTTGTGACCTTTGGGCCAAGGTGTCCACGATTACGTTTCTTCGCCCGCTCTAAATTCTTATCATCACGCTTCCGCTGTTCGGTAAATAATTCCCTTGCCTTCACGGCAGCATCCAGGTTTGTCGGGTAGCGTTTTTCGTCATAGGTGCGAACGGCGGCCACCTTGTAGCCACCTCGGCCATAGGCGTTTCTGCTCCATTTGGTGATCACTACTGTGACTCCTTCCACAGCCGTGAAATCGTAGCCGCAAGCGCTCATCCCGCCGGATGGCAGCGGTGTCGCGCGGCCAAGTTCATTTCTGAGCTGCTCGCGCTTTTGCAATTGGTGTTGATTGGGCGTCATTCTCTGTAGAGTCCCCGAAGCCATTATAGGTCTCATTCCCCGCCTCTGCCCCCCGCTCACCCCAATTAACTAAGCGCGTAGTCCCCGGCCCCCTCACCCGAGCCACGGCCGATTCAGCGGCCCGAAATGGGCCGCGTCGTGGCTGTGCGCCAAGTCGGCGGGTTGCACCATCGCTACGAACGAAGAATCGCATAGAACAACCGAGAGTTCTAACGATTTAAGACGCGCAAGGCGGTCCCTTTTTGAGATCGCTGTCTTTCCTTTTACTACTGAGCTTTCTGTGGCCGATCCACAAATCCAGACTCCGTCGATCCAGAGAGAGTGGAATTCTTGTCGGGAATTGTTCGCGGTTCTCCGGTTGGCATTTTCGGTAGGCACAACTCCATTTGATGCGACGCTTAAGAGTCATAAGAGACACCTCACCCACGTGTAACAGAAAACCAAACGCCATCAACGATTGCGACGAAGGGATCGCGCCAACTTGCGCCAAACTGACGACGCGGGCTTCTTTGTTTGTAGGAAATGCAACGCCGGAGGTGCGAGCCCCGGGCCAAATGTTCCGGGCCGTGACCCAATGAGTTCGAGACCTTTTTTGAAAAGCGAACGCCAGCCTTAGTTGGCGATAAATCCTGCCTTGCCGGGTCCGCAGGGAGTTGCCGTCCTGAGTTGCTCGATCATGTGATCGCCCTGAACGAACACGCCATCTCAAGCGGCTGCTCTCAGAATATGTTGCCTACTATCACGAAGACCGGACCCATATGGGGATCATGATTTGAGTCAGCCTCGCAACCAACTACTTGTTTCGGTATCTTATCCGCCAGCCGTCCATGCGGATGATCCCTGCAATCTATCTGGGATACTTATCCGCAGCGCGGTATGATCACACAACCGCAAAGCGGAGCGGATAGGATCGATTGCGGGAGGCTCACTTGGGATCGGGTCGGCGAATTCGCCACAAAAAGCAGAGTGCGCCCGTCAAGCCTCCAGCGCCCATCGATTCGCTTCCTTACTCGAAACCGTTCCTGCCGATCTTGAGCGCGGCGTTGTTGTTGGCGACATTCGCCGCTTATAGCGGAGTTGTTCACAATTCCTTCGTCAACTTTGACGACAGCCAGTACATATCGGGTTACCCGGAGATCTGGAGATCATTTGACTGGACGCTCGTTGGCTGGGCATTCACAACCTACGCGGAAGCAAACTGGCATCCGCTGACGTGGTTGTCCCACGCGCTCGATTATCAGTTGTTTCAAGAAGCCCCAGCCGCCGTTCACCTGGAAAACGTCCTTCTCCACGGTCTAAGTGCGGTCGTGCTCTTCCTGCTTTTGCAGCGCGCCACCGGCAGCATCTGGAGAAGCTTGACCGTGGGTGCGCTCTACGCTTTGCATCCCTTGAATGTTGAGTCCGTCGCCTGGGCCGCTGAGCGCAAGAACGTCCTCAGCGCGTTCTTTTTCATGCTTGCTTTATGGGCCTATGGCAGATATGCGCAGAATCGCTCAATTGGTCGCTACATGGGAGTCGTGGCCGCTTTTGCCCTCGGTTTGATGGCCAAGCCGCAGATTGTGACCTTCCCCTTTATCCTCTTACTTTGGGATGTCTGGCCTTTGGGTCTTTATCGAGCGCATCCGTCGAAGCCCATCACAAAATTGGCATCATCGCTGATTCTCGAAAAAATTCCCTTATTTCTCCTCTCCTTGGCAAGCTGCATCGTCACCATGAAAGCGCAGACGGCCGGCGGTGCAGTTCGCACTCTATCGGACGCTTCCACGAGTCTTCGCCTGGCAAACGCCGTCGTTTCCTATGTTGTCTATCTGGGAAAGGTAGTCTGGCCCTTTGGACTTGCCGTGGTCTATCCCTTCCGCCTTGACATTGCGACATGGCGAATCGCGGGCTCGGCACTACTCCTATTGGCTATTTCGATATGGGTGCTTGTCGATCGAAGGCGGCCATACTTGCCCGTCGGATGGTGTTGGTTTCTGGGCACTCTCGTCCCGATGATCGGGATTGTGCTGGTCGGGAACGCCGCGCTCGCAGACCGTTACGCTTACCTGCCAGCGATCGGCCTATTCATCATGGCGACCTGGCGCGTGGGAGATTGGGTCAAGGAGCACCAGATTGGTGTGACGTGGCCCGCTGTGGCAGCAGCCGGCGTGTTCCTTTTTCTAGGCGTTCTCACCTACCGTCAGGTCGGCTACTGGCACGACAGCGAAAGCCTTTGGACGCATACGCTGGAAGTTACAGAAGACAACTTTCTGGCTCATGAAAAACTCGGAAGCGAGTTCGTTCGGCAAGGGCGCAGAGAAGATGCGATGACACAATTCCATCAGGCTGCAGCCATCAATCCGGACGACTGGATCGCGCAGATCTACATCGGCGTTTACGAACGCGAACATCAGAACTATCGCGACGCCATTGAACACCTTCAGGTGGCCGCTGAGAAAACAGACAACAGCCTCTTGAGAGAAGACGCTTATGTCAACCTCGGGACTGCGTATCGCGGCTTGCACGACTTTCCGCGGGCGCGCCAAAGTTACCAGCAAGCATTGAGCATCAACCCTGCCAACCCGACAGCCGTGACTGGCCTGGGACTGATGGCACAAAAAGACGGAAAATTCCCCGAAGCAATTCAGTGGTATTCCAGGGCAATGCGGGCTCAACCGAATGCGGTCGTCTGCTTACTCCTGGCCAGGGCGCAGGAGCAAAATGGCCAACTGGCTGAGTCGAAAGCCACACGGGAGAAAGCCGTAAGCCTTGTGCGGGACATCAACGCCGCCCAGCGTATGGTTGACCAAATTCTTAGTTACTAGGCCCGTGAAAAAATCGCCCTCTGCGGCATGCTCGCGAATGATGGATGCCTTTTAGCTCCTAACTTCCTGCGCGGCGCCGGAAAAGATACATCGCGAATCCGTGTGGCTGGTAAGAAGTCGCTTCTCCGTTCCAGCGGTACTCCGTATGATCGTCGCTCTGACGATCCGCGATTCCAATCACCTCATATTCGCGGCGCACATATTTCGACATCCAGTCGAAGATGTGATCATCGGACTCAGGGTGCCGTAGCCACGACGTCGGACTCTGAACCAGAACCACAAATTCCGGACGACTCGCCTCAATCTCTGCAATCATCTCGTTTTGCATCGTTAATGCATACGGTTGTTCTTCCATTAGCGGGTAGGTATAGATATAGCCCGTCGCGGAATGGCGATGCGCGTAGAAGTAAATCTCCGGCTCCGATCCAAGTACGCCGACTTTCGCGGAAGGGTCGCTGTTGTTCCGAAGGTAGTCGCCGAAAACGGTGGCTTCAACGAACGGTTGGCCGCTGTATGTCCTCTCCACCGCTTCTACGGGATCGTCATCAAATAGAACATCCGACTGAGATATAAGCGCCCACACGAACAACGTTATGAAAAATAAGCACGGTAGCGCGCCGAGGAACTCCGATCCCCATTTGGCCGCCAATAAGGCACTGGCAGAAGACACGGCCGCCCCGACCAAAATCGACAGCGCCGGCAACAACAATATGAAATAGTGCTCACGAAAATAGAGTCCAGGGCACACCGCGAGGATCGAGAAGGCCAGGAAAACGAGGACGAAAGACCTGTGCCGGCGCACTGGCCCATACCACCAAAAGGCAGTGGCACCGACACCAGCGATAATCCAGACCGGAACAAAATGCTCGGTCACCCCGGGGAACGTTTGAAGAAAATCGTGCATTCCTGCCTTTAGGCCATGGCTGGTTCCATATTTGAGGGCGTAAGAAAATGTCCAAAACCAGAATTTTTCGAAAACGCCAAGCCTCCAAAGAAGAAAAGCCGTTAAGGCATAAGGCAGCGCGATGCCAGAGAGCAGAGGGCCGAGATGCCTCACCAGGCTCTTCCAGCGATCCGGGACAGACCAGTCGCTCCAAATCACGCAAAGGATGGCAAAGACACAGAACATGATTCCCGGCTGTTTCATCACGAACGCAAGCCCAAAAAGCAGGCCGCTGCCGAGAAAGAGCCACCAACGCTTCGTCTCGAGGGCACGCAACAATAGCAAAAGTCCTGCAACGGCGGCGAGCACGACAAAATGAGTAGCGTGGCCCGCCAGGCCTGATACGGACGAGGTCGTAGACAGCAGGCCGTAAGTGGCCGTGCTGATCAATCCGGCAAAGTATCCCAACAGCTTTGCGGCAACCCGATACGTCAGGACGATGGTGGCGGAATTTACCAACAACAGCCCGATATGAATTCCGCCTGGGGTCTGGCCAAAAAGTGCAAGCATCACGGCATACCAAACATATGTTCCAGGAAGCTTCATGTTGTATGCCAGCGTGTACGGGGGTACGCCTTGCAGAATCAGTTGTCCGGCATAAGCGTATTCCCCTTCATCGCGTTCCAGAGGCATCTGTCGTAGCCGGAAGCGAAGACACGCGAAAAGCGCTACGATGCATACAAGAATCACGATGCGTAGCCGCAGCGACATAGTCCAGGAAACCAGATTCTTCGGCGGGCGCGCGTTCGCTTTTTGTTGCACCGCTTTTCTGGCAGTCGTCCTTGTAGCCATCGATTCTGATCTCGCCGTCGGAAGCATTCCGCCCAATGACTCGCGTCACCGGCACGCCCTAAAGGTTGGTCCGGTGTGCGAGTCTACAAGCTGAACGTTAAAGCCGTGCGAACGTTTCCCTTCGTTCCCCATGAGCATGGCAGAGCGCTCGGTCTACGCGCCCAGCGCGGGCGTCTTTCTCGAATAGGGTCACAAAGCTTCTGCATCAAAGGCGGCTGAGGTGACAACTTGACACACAACGACGACTCGGCCCATTTTTCTGGTGGGGTGAATCGCCCGTGGATCGAGTGAGTCCTTCCCTCAGCGAGGATGCGTCAACATTGCAACCAATAATGTCTTGATCTTCGTCTGCCTCGTTCCGAATGTCAGGGCGCCCCCAAAAAACGCCCGGACACGTTTGGCTCCCTCCCACTCGCGATCGTATTTCTGATTGGTCTGAATCTCTTCCGATTACGAAGTCGGATTGCCCAAGATAGTTTGTTCCAGACCATCGAACGCGGACATTTCAATCACAACGCCAGTAACTTCTTGAGCTGCGGACTAATAAAGGCAAGTTTGATCGCCTCTCGAACGGGCCACGACACGTTGGCTTCTTCCAAGAGATCGTCGGCGCGATCCTCGAGCCTGCTTTTTACGGACTCGCGCAACGTGGAAGGTGAATCCTGCAGGGACAGCCCATCGAGAGAGTGATCAATCGGATTGATAGGTTTGGGAATGTAGTTTATGAGCGACAGATTTCCTGGTGTGCCCAGAACACCGCTCGTATTTTGAAGAAAAGCGCGTGCTTTGGTCCTGCCGACGTCATAGTCATGGTCGCGGTATTCCTGTTGAAAAAACCCAACAAAGGCTTCGAGCTCGGAGCCGGCGAGTTCGCTGGCATTCGCGGTAATCCCGTAAATGACCATCTCGTCGCGCTCGCCGAGACCGGCGGCCGTCTCAAGGGCCAGGATCGAATCGATCCAAGTATTGGCTGCAGCGTCGTCCATAGCCTGGCTCAGCGATGCGTAGTCGGAGGAAAACTGTTGTTTTAACCGGTTTCGAGCGTGATCCACGGTCTCGTCGTCAGGCTTGCGATTGGCAAACAACAAAGGCAGCAGAGCGTTGGCAGTCTGTTCGAGAATGGCAGGCTGGATTTTTTTCTCCGTGATTGCGTTTTTCAACTGCACCGCCCGGTCATTGAAAAGATAGATGGATTGATTCACCTGTTCTGCCTGAATCCAATCCTGGAATTCGGCCTGTCCGTAAACGGCGTTCAGGAGCTGGGTTGCGGTCGACTTAAAGTTCGAGCTGGCTTCGTTGAAGTCGGCGTGCGCGTTGGAGCCTTTGACTTGCGGGGCGATGAAGAGATAGAAGCGCGAATCGTTGTTGAGGTGCTGATCGGTTTCGTCGACAAGATTCTTAGCCAATCCGAGAGGCTCATTTTGAAAAACCCCACCGTCGGTGTAGGTGAACGTTTCGAAGGGCATGGGAAAGATGACATTTGGCGAGTCGAACTCACTGCGGTGACGGACCAGATCCTTAACCCGGAAGGCAAAGGGAAACGCGCCGCAAGACACAGCGGCGTTGCGAAGGGGCTCCCAAAAATCGAGAGTATCTGATTTTGCCTCCGCCCTGGCAGTGATTTGGTCCTGAAAACGGGTGTAGGTAAATGTGCTGTTCGGTTTTACCTGATAGCTGTAATCAATGCCATTGAGGTTTGACAAAGCCAGACCCAGGCGAATTTCGGTGGCTGCGGCAGGATGCCTTTCCTGGGTTATTGGAAGATGCGTGGAATATCGCTGGCAAAGGTATTTCACCGATATCGATTCGACTAAGTCGGAAGAAAGAATCGAGCGGGAGGGATCTTCACCGTGCTGGAGCGCGAGCAAACCTTGTAACTGAATGTCAATTACCCAAGCGCGATAGAGACTATTGTCATATGGATTGACGAGGGAGCCAGCCTCGAATAGCAGCTTCTGCGCTAATACGGTGGCGCTCATGCCTCCAGCGGATGCGCCGGTCAGCACATCGATGAAGATCTTTTCGTGCGAGGGAGCAGTCTGGTTGTGCTGGGCAATGGCGTCAATAATTTCATAGAGCACGCCAGCCTCATAGGAGCCGAGGGAAACGGCTCCGGCAACGGTGATGGCGAGGCGATAGGGCATAAACGTCCTTTCAACGAGGCCTGTGGGCGTGACGATGGTTGTGAATCGCGGACAATGTTCGCGCGGAGAATGTAGGTGAGGAGAATGTTCGCCGCATAGTGGCGGCTAACGCGTTGAGGGCAGAGGTTGGGGCGAACTCGGCCCGCTCTTGTTCTTGGTGAAGACCTGGAGCAATCCTTCGAGGAAAGAGAAAAAAACATCTACGGCGTATCCAACCAAGAAGGCGAGGGCCAGAGGCGGGATCGAAGCTCCTTGTGTGACGGTGAAGTTGTTAAATAACCCCACCACAGCTCCGCCGATGGCTGCGATGAGAAAACGGGCTGAATTGGCTCTCGAAGGCAAGAAGGACCGGAGCGCCATTTGCTGATCGAAACTTCGCAAGAGATAGGCGCACGTGCCGAGCAGAGCGTATAGAACCGGGAGAAGGCAAATGGTGATGGCGCCGTAGTAGACGGAGATCAGGTCGAGGATGTCCTGGCCGAAGAGGCGGACATCCTGATACGTGGTGGTGAGGGTATCAAGAGTCTCGGGCATGTTGGGCAATCCAACCGGCAGTTGGAACATACCCTTGAGTATTTTTTGGTTATTGACGTTGAGTTTTTGCAGCTCGTCTTTGGTTTCGTTAGCGGCCGGTTTCGACTTCCATCGCCACTCGGCAAAGGGGTCGCGCGCAGCCCGCAAGACAAACCAGTTCAATTGTAGGGATCGGGCGTCGATAGCGCGAATGGTGGAAGCATAGAGTTGGAGCTGAGAGATGACATCCGCTTCGTTGAGTCCGGTGGGAAGCTTGGGTGTTTCCGGAGTTCCCGCTGAGGGAGCCAGCTTGGTCCCGAGTTCGGCCCTGAGTTTTACGGCCAGATCATTGGCCGCAGTGATGTCGGCGCGGATCGCGTTGGAGATCGCCGAGGTGACAAAACTGGCCACGGAAAAGGGGACGATGACAGTCGCCAGGCAGACGGCTACGATCCAGTAGGTACGAATTGTCGCCTGGGTTTTGTTGGCGCATGCCTTCAGGCTCTCCGCGGTAATGGGCTTGAGTTGTTGCGCAAGCTTGGTAAGCGCCGCAAGCAGATTGGCAATGACTTCCTTGCTCGGCTGTCCGCCGCTTGAAGCCCTCGCCTGCAGAACGTAGTCTCGCGTTCCGGAGTCGATATCGATGCCGGCTTCGGCGGCGTATTTAAGCAGCCTCTCGGCATCCTCGAGGGCGTGCTGGAAATAAGGTGGAGCGCTAGTGGAGATTGCGGTGAGATTGGCCGGCATTATGTCTTTTGTAGGGCGATCTGAGCCCGTGACGGGAATTTGAGTGACCGGAGAAGGAACGCTCGTGACGCCAGACCCTACCGCAGCAGCGGCTGATGCTGACTCCATTGAATAAACTGTTCGACTGTCAGTGACTTGGGACATTCGAGAACCTCACTGGTTGAGTTTCAGGGTTCCCCGGCGGCCTAACTGATGTATCTGCTGCTGCGCACGACCTGTGCTGGCGACTTAGACAGGTATAGTTCGACGTGTCCCGACAATCCTGTCTTGACTAATAAGAACGACAAAAGGTCGAAACCCCCTTCGGACATTTAAAAAATGGTCGGTCGCTCCTGTCATTCCCAAGTGACACGTAGATCTGAAGTGACGACCTCGACAATTAGGCGGGTCTCGATGCGCAGGGTCTTGTCGTGAATGGGAAAAGACTCAATTCTCGTTATAGCAGGTAAGGTCCCGCGCATTCGTTATAACTTCCCCGGAATTCGGCCCACGGCTCGTTTCTACCCAACATTACACAAAGGAGAAGAATGTTATGGCCACTCTTCGGCCTGAAGCTCGAGCTGCAACAACCTTTGACCTTGAACACACACATCTGGGGCCGCTCACGGAATTTCCGGGAACGTGGGCTGGCACAGGCTTCAATCTGATTTCGCGCCCGGATTTTCAAGATGGCAAACCTTTTTTCCTGGAGATCAATGGCACGCTGGAGAATCTGGAATTCAAGTTGATTGGCGGCGACATTCCGAACCGCGGATCGTTTCAGAAGGACGCCTTTCTGCATGGTGTGACATACCTGCAGCAAGTGGCCGATTGCGTCACCCACGGCGCGTTGCACATTGAACCGGGGCTGTGGATTCATATTCCGCCGACTACGGAGCCGCCCGTGGCGCAATCGACGGTGGTGAGACAGGCGACAATTCCGCACGGGGATTCGCTGTTGGCACAAAGCACACTGATCACAACGGTGAATAAAGGGCCGACGATCGATCCGGTGTTTTCCGTGCCCTTTACCGATGCGGTCATTCCCGGGCTGAACGCGAAACCGGCGAACCCGATCACGAATGAGACGTACCTGGCGCAATTCACGAATCGAAAGCTCACGAGCTGCTGCCTGCCCCCGCTGCCGGATGGGGTGACTCTGAACGATGTGGTCGCGGACCCCACAGCAGTGCTGCGAGCGGCCATCCAGGGTCAGGACATCGTGAAAACGGTGGTGATCGTGATTTCGACCGTGGCGGCGAAGGGATCTACCGGCATTCTCAACATTCCTTTTGTGGTGAAGAACGCGAATGCTATCCAGATGGATGCCATTTTCTGGATCGAGACGGTGCAACCGACGACCGGGGATCCATTCCTGCAACTGCAATATGTGCAAAGAGTGATTCTCGATTTTCCGCCGGCTCCGAATGCTCCTATTATCCATTGGCCGCATATCTCGGTAGCCACATTAGTGAAACAGTAAGTCGAACTTAAATCGGTGCGGCGCGACGAACGGCTGAAACGATGGATCGTCGCGCCGGCCGGTAAGCCGGCAGCACGAGCCAAAAAATAGCTGGAGAAAGAAGATGAGTATCTCGTTACGTTTCATGAACTTTCAATCCCGGATCGGGGCGGCGGCTTGCATAATGTCTCTTAATCTTGCGGCTCAAACAATGGTGCCTTGGCTAACGCGCTCGGCGGACAATTCCCGAAGCGGATGGAATTCGCACGAGACGCAATTGACCCAGGCTTCGGTTGAGACGAAAGGGATTGTGCGGGCGACGATTATTCCAGTGATCGGGGATGCACGCGGAATGGAGGCGCAGCCTCTCATCCTGCCGAAAGTGAAGACCGCGCGCGGAACGCGCGATGTGATGGTGCTTCCCTCGATGGCGGACATAGTACGAGGAGTTGACGCGCATGATGGCTCGGGGATCTGGCAGGTTTCGCTGGGAATGCCAATCACAGGATCGCAGAGTATCGATAGCCACCAAATCAATCAATTTTGGGGCTGCATCTCCACTGGGGTGATCGACCCGGACACAAAGCGCCTGTACCAGGTTTGCTGGGTTTCGCCCGACAAGACAGGCAACCCGAAGACGGGACGCTACTTTATGTTCGTGCTCAATGTCGCAGATGGCAAACAGGTAGTTCCACCGGTGCTGATAGAAGGAAAAAGTGGCACGCAAGACTTTAACGCGAACATGCGCAAACAAAGATCTTCTCTGGTGGAGACGACGGTTAACGGAGTGAAAACGATATTTGGGTGCTCGGGGACGATCTTCGAGACGCAGGCGGGTGTAGCCTCCGGTTATTGTTTTGCCTTCGACGTGGCGAGTAACAAGGTCAGCGCAATGCTGGCGACGACGGCGGGCCAGGGCGCCGGCGTATGGATGGCGGGACAGGGCGCCGCTGCGGACGCAGAAGGCTTCCTTTATGTGCTTACGGGCAACGGGGACTTTGACGGTTCAACCCAGTGGGGGGAGTCATTTCTCAAACTGAGGTACACGCCTGCTTCGGACGCGGCAGCGGCGAAACTGGAGGTGGTTGACCACTGGACGCCATGGACTGATCTGGTGAGAAGTGGGCAAGCGGCGGCGCCTGCGGCGAAACTGGCCGGAGTGAGCACGGCATCGGAGGCGATCAAGCCGGTTGGCGGCGGGATGAACATTGCGCTCAAGAATGCGAAGCTGGTGCCGATGGTCGACGACCGCGGCACTCCGATTGTGCTCGTGTTTCCGGAGATGGCTTCTGGCAACTGGTCTGATGAAGATTGGGGGTCGGCCGGTCCCGCTTGCATCTTCTCGATTGGCGTTTGCGCAGCCACGGGAAAGGACGGGATCGCTTATCCGATCAAAACGGCGAGCCTGGGCGGAACCACTCTAGCCGACCTAGCGAACCCTAAAGCAAACTGCGCGAAATTGGCAGCGCCGCCTGCCTGGCTCACCATGAGTCCGGGACAGGTAGATCCCTGTCCTACAGATCCGCGGACGTTGAACTTCTTTCCTTTGGGCGACACGGCACATCTACACATGACACCGGTGCAGTTCTTTGACCCGGTGCTGAAATCGTGGACAATTTTCGCCTGGGGAGAAAATTCGCAGCTGCATAAGTGGGCGGTAAGTTCGACCGGCGGTCTAACATACGTGGCGCAAAGTAATGAGTTCGCGAGCGTGGATGTAAGGGGAACTCCGCCAGGGGGAATGCCGGGGGGATTCTGTTCGGGGTCAAGTAACGGTGCAGATCCTAACTCTGCGATTCTAGTCTGCACTATCCCGTATGGTGACGCCAATGCTCATGTCGTGAATGGCCGCTTGCTGGTCTACGATCCGGTGCACCTTGCTGAGGACGGATCTCTCAAGGTTTTATGGGACTCGCAACGCTTCGCTATTCAGTTTCTATTTAATAAGTTTGACCCTCCGGTGATTGACGGAGGCCAAATCTACGTGCCCAACTATAACGGTGGTGTGGATCTTTATCGGCTGACCCGATAGAAGATGGCAATTAACGAGCCACTTTTACGAAAGACGAACGGAAAATTGCGGAGAGAGGAGGTCGTAAAGTATGCACAGACACCCTGATTGGTGATTGAGAGACCAGGACACCGCGCATTAAGTAACTCATGGAACGGCGCGAGCAAATGGAGCCACTACTGGGCAAAGGGAATGCTTCTGGCCCTTCAGGTTGTTTCGAGGGATTTCTTCTTTGCCAAGCTTGCTGTGAACTGTGGGCCGCGTTCGTTTTTTGTAACGAATGCAAGGAAAGGGTGCTGTCGTTCCTGATTCGTATTATTTTCCTTGCCTACCAACGGGCCAGCACTGGAATCGCGGAAAGCTGGGCTCCTCTTCCCCGAGGCAGAGTTGAAACGAAAGTCGCTCCTGTCGTGAACCCTTGATCTGCCGGTCTCCTCTCACCTGGCCGTAGACGAAAGGAGATTTATGTCTACTCGTTATCCACTTGCAGGTAGTGAACGCGCGGTTATGCCCGGGGCAAAGGAAATCGGCCCCGCCAACCCCAACGAGCAAGTCGACGTTACGATCCGGCTGATCTCTCGGGCCGGAAAGAAACCCGTTGTCGATCCAAATACTTTTACCAAACCAATCAAAGAACGCAAGCTTCTGAGCCGGAGCGAATATGAACAGCGCCATGGCGCCGACTCAACGAGCATCGCCAAGGTCGAGGCATTCGCTAAAGAGTACGGGCTGGCGGTGAAAGAGGAGAGTGCGGCGCGCAGGACCGTGGTGCTGTCGGGCAGCGTTACCGCCGTGAGCAAGGCGTTCGGGGTGGAGCTGAAGGAATACCAATCGGCGGAAGGTCGCCATCGTGAGCGCACGGGATCCATCCAGCTTCCAGAGGAACTGCGCGATGTGGTAGAAGGTGTGTTCGGTCTTGATAATCGGCCTCAAGCGAGGCCGCATTTTCGCAGACGACCAAAGCAAGCCGGCGCCCAGCCCGCAACAGCCAGTCTCTCTTATAAGCCGACCCAAGTCGCGAACCTCTACAACTTCCCGACCCAAGTAAACGGATCGGGGGAGTGTATTGGCATCATCGAGTTAGGTGGAGGGTACAACACCGACGATCTGAGCACCTTCTGGAGTCAGCTCAATTTGCCAACGACGCCCAGCGTCACTGCGGTCTCCATCGGCAATGGGAGCAACAGTCCGACCGGTGACCCCAACGGCCCGGACGGGGAAGTGATGCTCGACATCGAGGTGGCAGGCGCGAACGCGCCGGGCGCGAAGATTGTTGTCTACTTCGCGGAAAATACCGACGCCGGATTTCTGAATGCAGTTACAACTGCCATCCATGACACAACGAACAAGCCTTCGGTCATCTCGATCAGCTGGGGTGGCCCAGAATCGTCGTGGACAAAACAGGCAATGACTTCGATGGATGGGGCGTTTCAGTCCGCCGCCGCCCTGGGCGTAACCGTCTGCGTCGCGGCCGGAGATCAGGGATCGACGGATGGCGTTAATGACGGATCGAATCATGTCGACTTTCCAGCCTCGAGTCCGAATGTGCTGGCCTGCGGGGGAACGCGACTAGTGGCTTCAGGCAATTCCATCACGAGCGAGACCGTCTGGAATGAACAGGCGAACAATGAAGGCGCAACCGGCGGCGGAATCAGCGACGAGTTTCCGCTTCCAAGTTGGCAGAATGGGGCCGGTGTTCCACCCTCAAAGAATGCGGGTCACAAGGTGGGCCGCGGGGTTCCAGATGTTGCGGGAGACGCCGACCCGACCACCGGCTACGACACGCTCGTCGATGGTCAATCCGGAGTGATTGGTGGCACGAGTGCCGTGGCACCCCTATGGGCAGGTCTGATTGCCTTGGTCAACCAGAGCCTCGGCCAGCCCGCCGGATTCATCAATCCATTGCTATACCAGAACGGCTCGGCAGCAGGGGGCTTCCGAGATATTACGACTGGCAATAACGGCGCATATTCGGCAGCTGCGGGATGGGACGCTTGCACCGGGCTCGGATCTCCGATCGGAACAGGGATCGCGACGATGTTGGGCGTACCAACTCAGAATGCGACGAGGAGACCGACGGGAACTTAGAGCGAACGTCTGCCCCCTTTGAACGTGATTGTCGCCTTCGTGTCGGTGAGGAACACCACCACCAATGCGGGATGGCTGTGCCAGACGCTTTTCTCGTGTGGCCCGTAGTGTACTTTGAGCACTCGAACCTGATCGTTTTCGCAAATTACGGAATAATGCTCGGGATCGACCTTGACCGGGTCCTGCGCGAGAAGAGAGGCGGTTAGCGCGAGGTTTTCCGCCATAAAGTTCCGAATGTTATGAGTGACACCGGACTCCACAGATGCGGAGGTGACCAGGGAATGGCACACAACATTGTCATCTGTTGTGATGGGACGGGGAATGAATATGGTTCCGCCAATTCCAATGTGGTCAAGCTGTACTGGACACTAACCTCTAACGATCAGCAGTGCGCTTACTACCATCCCGGTGTGGGAACCATGGGGGCAAGAAATGCCCTTTCTGTCGTTGGCAAGTGGTGGACAAAAGTAAGGGGACTGGCTTTCGGTTATGGTTTCTCCGACAACATTGCAGATGCCTATTCGTTTCTGATGAGTCGGTTCCGTCCTGGGGACCGCGTCTTTATTTTTGGCTTCAGCCGGGGCTCCTATACCGCTCGTGCATTGTGCGGGCTATTGCACATGTGTGGTTTGCTCACGCCTGGCAATGAGGCATTGATCCCCTATGCGTTGCGACTCTACAAGAGCAATGATCCGTACAAGTTTGATATTGCGGCCGGATTCAGAGCGACTTTCAGTATTGATTGCGTGCCCTATTTCTTGGGCTTATGGGACACTGTAAGTTCAGTAGGTTGGATCCTCGACCCTATCCACACCCAAGGTGGCCACTTACCTTTTACGGCTACATTGCCAAACGTGCCGATTATGCGGCACGCGGTATCGATCGATGAGCGACGCGCCTTTTTTCGTCAGAATTTGATTTATAAGCCAGCAACGCAGGACCAGAATCTTAAACAGGTCTGGTTCGCCGGGGTTCACTCGGATGTAGGTGGCAGCTATCCTGAATCTGAGAGCGGTTTGTCAAAAATTGCCTTTCGCTGGATGATTTGCGAAGCCCAAGCCGCGGGCTTACAGCTGGATCCCCAGAAAGTTAGCGACGTCCTGGGCAGCAGCGCTGCTTATTGTCCTCCAGACTTTCGTGGAAAACTACATAGCTCGCTTCACGGATTTTGGTATTTAGGAGAGATCTGGCCGAAGCTTCATTACCGTACAGTTTCCATACCCGGACGCGCCGATCCCGTCTGGAAGCGAGGGATCAGGCTGAATCTCGGCCGTGCCCGAACCATTCCGGAAGGCGCGCACCTGCATGAGAGCGTCTTTGAGCGCATTGAGGCCCTTACCACCTACCGGCCTAAGAATCTTCCTAAACAGTACGTCAGGGTTCCGGAGAACACTTGCGAAACCACTCCCCGACCCGTGGTCGAGCATCCGCCAGTTGCTCCGAGGAAGCCCCCTTTGCTCCGGCGTCCAAGTGTAGTTTCAGTCCTTGCACTCCTGATCATGGCAGCCTGCTTCGCAATTGCAGTTGTTCTGTTATTTATTTCTCACGAGTTTGAATTACCGAATTTCGAAAGACCGGATGCAGTTGTATGGCTTCCCCAGAACTGGAACAACGAGCAACGCAACCGGTATTACCACACGCCTCAGGGGAGTGAACTCCTGCCATACGCATGGTTCTTGGCGCTTGAACAGCCTCGCTTCAGCATCGCTGGCGCGCCGCCATTTCGGAACAACTCTTACCTGGAGAAGTTCGGTTTCATACCAGATGAAATTTCCGATCTAAACCCCGACGGTCTCCCGGTCGGCTTTGCGCGGGATGACCGATTCGTGGATCCCTATACTGGCCAAAAGAACGTTGTTTTGGGTATTACCTGCGCCGCCTGCCATACAGGAGAACTTTTCTATGGAGCCAAAGCGATACGTATCGATGCGGGCCCTTCGCTAATCAACCTCCAGAAGTTTACGGAAGCGCTAGGCGCGGCAGTTTTCTTGACTTACTATGATCCGGTTCGCTTTCATCGATTCTCCAAGCGTGTCCTAGGACCAAATCCTTCGCCCGCTGATGGTAAACTTCTCCGCCAGGCACTCAAGTACTATATCGACACGAGTTTCACTGAGTTCAAGGCCAACCGGCACCTTGCACCAACGGAAGAAGGCTACGGCCGCACCGATGCCCTCGCTCGCATCGGCAACTTTGTTTTCGGCACGGAACTGAACAATAACAAGAATCTAGTCAAGGAAACTGGCCCGGTAAACTTCCCGCCCGTCTGGGACGCCTCGTGGATGGACTGGGTCCAGTACAACGGTTCCATTCAGCAGCCGATGGGGAGAAATGTGGGTGAGGCTCTCGGTGTTCGATCACGCATCAACTTACTCGGCTATCCAGGAAAGCAATTTCAGAACACGATTGAAGCCGATAACCTTCACCAGATCGAGCTATTGCTTGGTGGCGACACGTTCGACCAGCGGGTGCTTTCCCCAAAGTGGCCTGCTGATATCTTCGGAAAAATCGACCCTGACAAAGCTGCGAAAGGAGAAAAACTCTACGCGGAGCTATGCGTGCATTGCCATCAACCACCGATGGGTTCCGACGAGGGGCGTAAGCAGGAACATTGGACAACCCTCCCAGACAGCAATGGCAGACAAGTCTTTAAGGTGACGATGATCCCATTAGAGGAGATCGGAACAGATCCGAATGAGGCAGTCAATTTTGCGGACCGGAAGGCGGACAGTGGCCCGCTGGAAAAAGGCGTGGTATCGGCCAAAGAAGGGCTCAAGTACATCACGCAGGAGGTTATCGAGCAGGCTTATCGAAGGCTGAACCTTACCGAACAACAGCAACAAGAATGGAATGGGTGGCGTGAGAATGAGTTACGTGCGCCACTCGCCTATAAGGCACGTCCCCACAATGGCGTCTGGGCCACTCCTCCCTACCTTCATAACGGCTCTGTTCCCAACTTGTTCGCATTGCTATCGCCCGTGTCTGAGCGGCCAAAGGTCTTTTATCTGGGAAGCAAGCGATACGATCCGGTCAGACTTGGCCTCAACACGGATCCCGTTAACGGTGCGACCGAGTTCCGCACTGATCTGCCCGGCAATTCGAATCGAGGACACGAATTCAACGATGGGCCAAAAGGCAACGGAGTCATTGGGCGCAAGCTCTCCGAAGAGGAACGAATGGAGATCATCGAGTATTTGAAAATACTATAAGATCGCTTTTCTGCCCTTCAGAGAGCCCAATCACAAGACAAGTGAGGACGGTTAACTCCCGTCATGAAATTGGAGGAAGCAGTGAAGAAACTTTTAGTATTGTTTCTATTGGTAGTAGTCTCCGCAACAACATCTCTTTCCCAAAGTGCAACCGTTGTGCGCAACGTCAATCTTCGACCGGATCCTTCTACCCATCAAGACCCAATCACAAAGCTCGAAGCGGGGGCAAAGGTCGAGATCCTTGAGTCGAATCCCGTCCACGGGTACTACCACGTTCGGATTGCTGACGGAAAAACGGGGTTTGTGTGGGGTAAGAACATCAGAAGTCTCAATGAGGCAAATTCGCCAACCCTGTCCGCTGGTAAATCTGCGGCCGCTACTTCCGCACAGGTTGCTAACGCGGGGCCCCCCATGCCGCTCCTGGCCGCCGGACACTCCGTAGATTGGTGGTTTGTGTTTAAGTTCAATGCCGCGTCTTTCCCGGAGTGCGCTCGAGGCGCAGAGCGAATCTGCTTGTTCGGCGGGCAGGTGCAGTCATCTTGGAGATCCTTTAGCCAACAGTTCGCCGTGGCCAGCAGTGAGTCCAAGGGTCTCCAGGCGGGAAGCGGATGTGTTGGCGACACGAGCGATGATCCAGTGGGCGCGACATTTGGCGAAATCTATAACGGTTCCTTCAACTATGTAGTTTGGAACGATCAGTTCTATCAGGATCCACAGCTCGCCGCCTGCGGGAGCAGCAACAGCTGCAGTGCGCCATGGGGACATTCGAAAGGCATGATTGCCTGGGATGACGCGGGCCATGGCATCGTGGTGCAAGTCACAACGCCGGATTGGCCTGGAGCTGCCAGCAAGCAGCACCCACGATCCGAAGAAGGAAACACGCTTGGTTGCACGGCCAGGGACAATGATGTGCTGGTCAGCCAGCACTTTTTCGCACTGAAATTGACGAAGGATGACGTTGTCAAAGTCTTGACAGCCCTTCAAAACGCTAGCGTGGTCACCGATCCGCGCAATGCCCAGTTAGTGAAGAATGGCGGTCCTGGAGAGGTTAGTTCCTTAGTAGCAACCCTCGGTGTCAAGTCTTCCAGTTCCACATTCACTCACGACACTCTTTCGACCGGTGTGCAACTAATCTCAAAGCCCTCTGGGTTACATGTACCACCTTGGCAAATGGTCTCGTCCGTGCTCGACGGAGTCTCTCTGAGGGCGGCGACCTGGTGGGCGAACCCACAGATACCTAGCACAACGTCATCGACGACCATTGATTGTTGGGATTCATCCCTCGGGACGCCTGGGGCAGTGGAGATCGCAACCTCAGGCCACTTTACGGGAAAAACGATTGGACTGAGGGGCGTCGCGACGTCCGAGGGAAACCACGCCAAAATCGGAGTGTCTACGTCAGGGACTCATCGCTACACGATTTTCGGCGACATGAACCAGCAAGGCGCGATTGCGGGGAACTGCAAGAGTAGCCAAAACGGGCGCGGAGGTTTGTTCTTTGTGATCGATGACGCCGAACTGTCAAACAGCGTGAAAGACCTTATCGCAGGCGATTCTGCTCCAAGCGACTAATGGACCTCGCGACAGTCACCTGATTGGTACATGCGGCATATCCACACCTTCGCCGCTTTTCGCTTCATCGGTCTATGCCGAGTTCTTCGTTGGTACAATGTCCGGAACCTGACGAGAGCCGTCACGAATGAGCCGCGGTCAGGGCAAGCAGGCCCGCGGTGAAAGCAGTCAGCCCGGTTTGTTGTTTTCCGGCTGCTCCTTCCCGTTTCTCTTCTCCGCGACCCTGCTCATAGAGGAGATTGGTCGTGGAAAGATTCTCGGGCCTTCTCTAGCGCAATATTTAGGCCGGAAGGTGACGAAGTGTTGATATTTGTGAATAGGGCGCAACCGGCAATTGGCAATTGTGCAATCTCTTCTTGACAATTAGAACATTGAAAGTACAGTTGCAAAACTATGGGTGGTGGAACGATATCATTGCGCGGAGGCCAGCACATGCCGAAGGGGTTGCGAGACGCAGTCATTGCAGCGGTTGCAGCGATTATCGCAGCTCTGATTAGCGTGGGAGGGACTCTTTACGCCACTAATAAGCAGATCGACGCGGAAAGACGACAACGGGAATCAGCCCAACGACAATTAGAGGCATATCAGGCAAGATACGAAAATGCACCGAAGGCATTCGTTGAGCAACTGGGAACACTCATCGATGCAGCGCCGGAATATCAAAATGTCCGCGGCACCGATACAAAGGAGTTGGATCCTGATCCGGAATATCGTCGAAAAATATCAGTGAGCGCACAATCGATTGTAGCTGCGCGAAACGATTTGCGAAGTTCCCTTGACGCGATAGGAAGCAGATTGGACTCTCAAATTGATGAGCTGCAGTCTGAGCTTACGAAACCGAACCCAGATGCCGAAAAACTCGTCACGACCCTTGAAGTGCTGCGTCAGAAATGGCCCGCCAAGCAGGCGGAAATCGAACTGGCGGTTCGGAAGCTACAGGCGGAGCTCGGATTCGTTCCAGTTGAGGGGCAGTGATCCTGCGTCGCTGCTAGTGTCCCGTGTGGCCTACATCCCTCAGGTGTTTCCGCTTATGGGCCGTCACTCGTCCATCCTCGTTGACCCTTTGTCCGAATTACACCACCAATGTGTTGCCTGGATATTGTCTGGGTGATCGTCTCTCCAGGCACAACTCTTTCCTTTCGGATTCTTGTGGTCCGGGACGATGTCGTTGCAGTCGGTAAACTTTTCGTTGCAAATAGCGCACATTCCGGCTTGTTGCCGCACCTTGCGGCTGAAGAGTTTTCGCATTTCAGCCGGTGATCGCAGTTCTCGGTTCCGCAACCAACGCGCGCGAGAAAAATTGGGGACCTGCTTCAGTACCGAGTTCGTATCGGGCGAAGGCTGTAGGGTGGTGCTGGATGACCCAAACGGTCATCTTGGGAGCACTGTAGCGACCTAGCTGGAGGAAATCACTGGATCGGTGCGATGACAATAATCACCGACCCGGAATAAACAACAATAACTCAAATGCATCACGCGGTAGAATCTCGAGAGAGGCCACAACTATGTCGGCGTGAAGACGGGCACGGTTGTGACTGATTCCGATGCTTCGCATGCCGGCCCTGCGCGCTCCTTCAATTCCAGCTGCAGCATCCTCCACAACGATGCACCGTGCCGGCGGTGTGCTCAGTCGAGTCGCCGCAGTCAAGAAAACTTCAGGATCCGGTTTACCCTTCCTTACGTCCTCCGCCGATACGATGGCTTCAAAACAGTCAGCCAATTTCACCGCGTCGAGCACGGCTTCAACGTTCAGTCGCGGAGCCGCCGAAGCGATCGCTTGCCGCCAACCCTGCTGGTGCAGGTGTTGAATCCAAAATTCCACGCCAGGCAGCGGAGAGATTCCGTTGTCCCGAACCAGCTGGCGATACCGTCGCTCTTTGGCATCTCCGATTTGCGCAATGACCTCGGGAGTAGAGACTGCGCCGAGCCATGCCTTCAGAATCGAGTCATTTCGCTGACCGAACGAGGAGAGGAATTCTTCGTGCGTGATCGGGTGACCTTGCTTGGCCATCGTCTCCTTCCATGCGATCCAGTGGTATTCCTCGGAGTCGATCACTGTCCCGTCCATGTCCCATAGAACCGCGTGGGGAGCGTTCACGATCGCGCCTCCGGCATTCTGCGGACACGAACAGGTTCGAGAATTTCAGTGATCTTTGGTGACAGGCAAGTCACGCTAGAAGTATAGTTCCCGTCAGCTTTCGGTTGTCGCATTCAGGGGGCAGTTCGCTCAATTGTCATCATGAGAAGATTACTCTTCCCGCTGGAAAGTCGGAATCAGGAGCAGTCCATGTTTCTCTCGTCGGTTGCGCGAGTGTTTTTGCGCGCTGCATTCGTTCTTGTGATATGCGTCTCGGGACTGCACTCGGCGGCACAAACTCCGACGCACATGCCTACACAAATCCCCGGGCAGAATGCCATTCTGATGGGCAGCGATTGGTACCCCGAGCAATGGCCGCAGTCGCGCTGGGAAGAAGATCTGCGTCTCATGGAAAAGGCAAATCTGAAACTGGTTCGCATCGCCGAGTTTGCCTGGAGCAGAATGGAGCCGGCCGAGGGACGTTACGATTTCGATTGGCTCGAATCCGCGATCAATCTCGCCGCCAAGCACCACATCGTTTCTGTGCTGGGCACGCCGACCGCCGGTCCTCCCGCGTGGCTGACGCAAAAATATCCTGACACGCTGCGGATCGATGAACATGGAGAGCGCGCGACTCACGGTAACCGCGCTCACGGTTCGGTTTCTTCGCCGCGCTACAGGGATTTTTGCCATCAGATCGCCGAGCAGATGGCGCTTCGCTTCGGCCACAATCCGAACGTTATCGGCTGGCAGATCGACAATGAATACGGCTACGCGTTGATGTCGTATGATGACTTGACGCGTCGACAATTTCAGGAATGGCTGAGAACCAAATATAAGACCCTCGACAATCTAAACGCACGCTGGACCACCGCCTATTGGAGCCAGACGTACGACAACTGGTCAGAGATTCCAATTCCGATCGGCGAACACAATCCCGGATTGATGCTCGACTGGAAGCGCTTTGTCACATATACCTGGACTTCCTACCAAAAAAACCAGATCGACGCCATTCGCAAGCATGCAGATACACGGCAGTTCATTACCGGCAACTTCATGGGGTTCTTCGACGGATTCGATCATTACGTCATCACCGAGCCCCTGACCTTCGCCTCGTGGGACGACTATGTCGGTAGCGGCCACGTCGATCCAGCCTTTAATGGTCTTTCGCACGACCTGACCCGCGGATTCAAGCGGAAAAATTTCTGGGTGATTGAGACGCAGCCGGGCGCAGTAAATTGGGCCACCATCAATAACTATCTCAATCGCGGAGAAGCGCGCGCCATGGCGTGGCAGGCGATCGGGCATGGCGTCGATGACGTCAGTTATTGGCAATGGCGAAGTGCGCTGAACGGACAGGAGGAAACTCACGGAACTCTCGTCGGTCCAGACGGCACGCCGGTTCCCTTTCTCGACGAGGTTAGCGAGACCGCCGCGGAATTTTCACGAGTCCAGAGTTATTTTCGCGACACGACTCCGGTCTCCGAGGTCGCCCTACTTTACTCCTATGACAGTCATTGGTCCATTCAATTTCAAAAGCACACCGAAAAATATGACGACGTAAAACTGCTGGAGTCCTATTACAAAGCCCTTCGCCAGATCGCTCAGTCGATCGACGTAGTGAGCGCTTATGCTCCGCTTGACGGCTACAAGCTTGTCGCAGCGCCTGACTTGAACGTGTTGCCGAAAGATCTGGCGGATCACCTGCTCAATTATGTGCGTAACGGCGGCCATTTGGTTCTGGGGCCACGTTCAGGTATGAAAGATGAGTTCAACGGCCTTCTGCCGCAACGGCAGCCCGGATACCTCGTGGACCCGCTGGGTGCAAGAGTCGAGCAATATTACGCCCTGGAGAAGGGTGTTCCCGTCTCCGGGCCGTGGGGAGAAGGAGAAGCCACCATCTGGGCGGAACAAATGAAGACTTACTCGCCCGATGATGCTGTGCTCCTGGCTTACGGCAAGAGCAATGGATGGCTTGATAACCAGCCAGCTGTAGTGACACGAGTTCTTGGCAAAGGACGGATCACGTATATTGGGGCTGTTCTCGACGACAAACTGATGGCGTCTGCAGCTGCGTGGCTAACCGACAAGTCGGGCGTTACCTCGGTCTTTGGCCCTCTCCCCGAGGGAGTCGAAGTTAGCCGTCGTGTTGGACAAGGAAAAAAGGTCTTCGTTCTCGTCAACTACGCTCAGGAAAATCGTGGCGTTGCGCTGCCTGCTACCATGACGCTTCTTCTCGCTGGCAAGCAAGCAGACTCCATCGAACTGCCTCCGTACGGCGTCGAAATTGTCGTTGATAACAAGTGAATAAACTTTACGACGATCATTAGCTCTTGCGTTCGGCATAATGAGCTGTGGGAAGGTTTCTCAGAGTCGCGGCTGCCGCCTCCGGAGTAATATCCCTCTGTGGACCTGCCAGCATTTCATATCCAACCATAAATTTGCGGATCTCCGCTGAACGCAGCAATGGCGGATAAAAGTGCGCGTGCAGATGCCATTCGGAATGGGAGCCGCCATCCGTCGGCGCCTGATGGAAACCCATGGAGTAGGGAAAAGGTGTCTCGAAAAGATTGTCATATCGCGTGATTACCGCTTTCAACATCTCAGCCAGCCCGAAACGCTCCACTGGAGTTAGCGCGGATAAGTCAGGCAGATGCCGCTTGGATACGACTAACAACTCGAAAGGCCATACTGCCCAGAACGGGATGAGTGTGGCAAAATCGTCGTTTTCAATGACGATCCTCTCTCGTTCCACAGACTCCAACTTCAAATATTCGCAAAGCAGACACGCCCGATATTTGTCAGTGTAAGCTTTTTGCGACTCGCCTTCTTTTTGCAGCTCATTCGGCACCGTGTGATTAGCCCAAATCTGGCCGTGTGGATGAAGGTTGCTGCATCCCATCATCTCGCCGCGATTCTCGAAGATCTGGATGTAATTAATATCAGGTAACGACCCAAGCTCTGAATATTGTTCGATCCACGTATCCACCACTCCCAAAATCTCATCGATCGTCATGCGTCCAAGCGTCAGGTCGTGACGAGGCGAGAAGCACACCACTTTGCATATTCCGGGCTCGGCGTCTGAGAGCAGCAAGCCGCGCCCGGACGCATCTCTTCGCCCAAGATGTACATCGGGCTTTAAGGCAGGGAAGTCATTTGGAAATACAAAGGTCGATTTGTACTCCGGGTTACGCGCGCCACCGGCTCGTTCGTTACCAGGACAAAGATAGCAACCTAGGTCGTATGTCGGCGGATCAGTAACTACCGTCGGCGAGGTTTCGCCACCCCATGGCCTTTCTGATCGATGTGGGGACACCAACACCCAATCACCCGTAAGAGGATTGAACCGGCGATGAGGCTGATTGTAGTAATCCGAAGCTGTCAACCGTCTAAGTCTCCTTCGGATGGCCACACGCTCGCCCCTTGCGCGGGTTCAGAGGCGTAGATCTCCGGTGTCATGCCTGTTTTCTCGGCATACATCCGGGCGATGTTCGCTTGGAACGCCGCAACAGCATCGGAGCGCAGCAAGTTCACCGTGCACCCTCCGAAACCTCCGCCCATCATGCGCGCTCCATAAATGCCGCTCATTGACGAGGCCAGGTTCACAAGCAGATCTAGTTCATCGCAGCTGACCGAATAATCATCGCGCAGGCTGGTATGCGACTCACACATCAGGCGGCCAAGCCGGGCGCAATTGCTCACCTCGAGAGCCTTAACTGCATCGAGGACCCGCTGATTCTCTGTAATCACGTGACGGCAGCGCCGGAACACGGTCGGCGAAAGCGCACTCTTGTATTTCTCAAGATCGGCCAGCGCAACATCGCGCAACGCGCGAATTCCCGGTAAGAAAGACTGTAGCGATTTCACGCCAGATTCGCAGTCGGCGCGCCGAAGATTATATTCTCCCGTCGCAAGCTCTCGTCGCACCGTGCTGTTGCACACAACCATCCGAACATTCGGTGGAATCGCCACCAACTCATACTCCAGTGTGCGACAGTCGAGCATCAGCGCATGTCCGGCGCGGCCAAAACACGTCACGAACTACGATGAATCATCAGGAACTCGAACGGGTCCAGGCTCTTGGCCGCCGGGAAGCGGGGCTTTGAAAATCATCAGCTCAACCGCCGAAAGCAGACTGCGCGTGCTGGCCAAAGAACTCTCTCACATCGGTAACAGTCGAACCTCGCTCTCAGCCTTCCACTTTGCGTCGCCAATACAAATGCCACCAAGAGGGGAAAACTCCCGGCGGCAAGTACTTGCGAGTGTGCAGAACTAATCGCCCACTGGGACCTCGTCTTCATCTTTGACTTTCACGCCAACCAGACGCGGGGAGTATTCTCCCTCGTCCAGCGTGGCTGTGTGGTCGAAAGAGTGCCCAGTAACGAGTCCCAACACAAACCAGCCAAGCACGAGAGCCCCGAAGGCGAATAGAGTGTCGCCGAACATTCGCATCCAGCGCAGTCGATTCAACAGCGGCGTTTGCATGAATTCCGCCGAGCGGGCGTACCAGGTGCCGTATTCGACTGAAGCCCAAGCTTGCAATAGCCCGACGGGCAGCATGCTGATCAGAATCATTAATGCGAGACCAATGTTGAGCGACCAGAATGCGATTGCCAGTGGACGGTCCCTCCACATCAGACCAGGCCGCAGCGCTCGCAGGCAGAACAGCATTAAGCCAAGGCCTAACATGCCGTACACACCGAATAGCGCGGCGTGTCCATGGACGGGCGTCAGGTTTAGCCCTTGCACGTAGTAGAGCGCGATGGGAGGATTGATCATGAAGCCGAACAGCCCGGCACCGACAAAGTTCCAGAACGCGACGGCCACGAAGAAATAGATCGGCCATTTGTAGGCGCTGATCCATGGACTGTCTGCCTTACCTTGCGATAGGCGAATATTTTCCCAGGCTTCGAAACCGATCAGCACTAGCGGCACAACTTCCAGCGCACTGAATACCGCTCCCAGCGCCAAAACAGAGTTGGGCATCCCGGTGAAGTACAAGTGGTGAAAGGTTCCGATGATTCCACCCGAGAGGTAGATCGTGGTAGAAAACAAGACTGAACGGGTGGCGGTCGAAACCGACAAAAGTTTTAGCCGCGTCAGAAGAAAAGCAATTACCACAGTTGCAAATACTTCAAAGAAGCCTTCAACCCAGAGGTGAACGACCCACCAGCGCCAGTATTCAGCGGTGATCAGAGGGCTGCGCTGTCCATACATCAGACCGGCGGCGTAGAACAGAGGAATGGCGATGCTCGAGATCAGGAACAACATCAGGAGTGAATAGTTCTCGTCGCGGCGTGCCAGCGCGGGCCTGATTCCACGCCACATCAACCATAGCCAGAAAGTCAGTCCGACGAAGAGCAATATCTGCCAGAGGCGCCCCAGATCTACATATTCGTAGCCTTGGGATCCGAGCCAGAACCACATGTTGCCGAGTTTTTGTTCGATGCCCATCCATTCGCCGGCCAGCGAACCGACGACAACGGCGACGACCGCGACGAAGAGTACGTTCACTCCCAGCCTCTGACCCTTCGGTTCAGCACCGCTGACGGCTGGAACAATGTACAAGCCGGTCGCCAGCCAGGACGTTGCGATCCAGAAAATGCCGATTTGCAGATGCCAGGTGCGCGCCACCGAATACGGCAGCCATTTCGCAAGCGGAATGCCGTAAAAGCCACCCCCTTCGACAGCGTAGTGGGCGACGATTGCACCGAGCGCGACTTGGACAACCCAAAGCGCCGCAACTACAAAGAAGTATTTGACAGTGGCTTTCTGCGAAGGCGTAGGGCTCATCCCAAGTAGCGGATCGCGGCGAGGAACCGTACCCGTGGAAGGTTTGTGGTCCTGCGAAGCGAAGTACCAGACCATGCAGCCGACAGCTGCCAGCAGCAATACAAAACTGATGACGCTCCAAACGACGGTTCCTGGAGTTGGACGATTGCCGATCAACTCCTCATGCGGCCAATTCTGTGTATAGGTGACATCCTGTCCGGGGCGATTCGTGCTCGCCGCCCACGCCGTCCACCAAAAGAATGTCGCCATTTCGTGCTGCTTAGTGACATCGGTCAACGCACCGGCGGGGATGGCGTATTCGTTCCGCCCTTTACCATAGACGTCAGCATAATAAGCGTCCAGTTCCTCGAATGCCGCGGCACGGTCGTTGTCGAGAACGATGGTGTCGGTTGCTGGATCGTAAGAATTATGCCGCGTGACTTCGGTCAGCCGGCCCTGTAAACCCGCTCGTTGTTCGGCTGACATCGAGGCATAGTTCGCGAATCCTGCCGCTTGCGCCCAACGATCGAGAACGATGATCGACTGCCGGTGCAGATAATCGGCGGTCCAGTCCGGAGCGACATAGGCTCCATGTCCCCAGATCGTTCCAATTTCTTGCCCGCCGGTTGACTGCCAGACGTTTTGGCCGTTGCGAATCGTTTCGCCCGTGAACAGTACCCGCCCATCGGCGGTGACCACCTTGCCCGGCGTAGGTGGCCCGTTGCTGATTCCCTTGTACCCAATCCCTCCGAGCACCGCGAACGAAACGGAGATAACCACGCCCAGAGCGATCCATAATTTCCTATAAGGCATAAACGCAACTCTCCTAGGGCCTTCTGTACTCACGCGGTGCTGCTACTCTGGCATTTCAAGTATTGCTAATCTGTTCAGAATTGCTCATACGTACCAACGGGCCCAAGACAGGACCACGGGTTCGATTTACTAAAGTGACAGTTTCGCGTGTTTGGCTTCGACTGCACATTACTGGGTTTCGGAGTACGAGACTATGACTTATATCACGGCTAGCTGCATTCTCTGAAAACACGATGATCTTTAGCTATGACGGCTTCGAAGAGATGATGGCGGGCAAAGAAAAGCGATTTGCCGAGACCTTAGTCACTGCATAGGCAGCATTCACCTGCTCAAATGGGTGCATGAACCCGAACGAGATCGAAATCGACTTTAACGAACGGCCCTACATTGCGATCTGGGAGGTAACCCAGGCATGTGATCTGGCGTGTGTGCATTGTCGAGCTTGCGCTCAACCCAAGCGGCATCCGCTCGAACTAACGACGGCGGAAGGCAAACTCCTGATCGACCAGATTGCCGAAATGAAAGTACCTGTCTTCGTGCTGACAGGCGGCGATCCGATGAAGCGGCCCGACCTATTCGAGTTGATTGAATATGCCACCCGAATCGGCGTACGGGTTTCGCTCACTCCAAGTGCAACTCCTCTCTTAACGCGCGAGATGGTTCACCGTCTCAAGGAGTGTGGATTGGCAAGACTTGCCGTCAGCCTCGATGGTTCCAATGCCTTAGCGCACGACGCTTTTCGCGGGATGTCTGGATCGTTCCATAGAACGATGGAAGCGGTTGAATGGGCCAACGAAATCGGCTTACCGGTCCAGATCAACACGACCTTCAGCCGCACCAACTGCAACGACTTCGAGGCCATTGATGAATTAATGCAACACAAGAAAATCGCGTTATGGAGCGTATTTTTTCTGGTTCCGACGGGACGCGCAAAAATTGGAGAGCTGGCCGGCGACATGATACTCGCCAACTTTGCCGCAGAACCCGTCTTGCTTAAGATCCACCAGGATAGCGCTATCCTGCTGCATATATCCCCGACGGTGGAAATGGCTTGGCCCAATCTGTAGAACCAGAAATCCCGCCCCAACTCGCCCATGGTTATCTTCATACCGTTTGCCGACCAGCGAGATCTCGCGGGGATGGACGCCTGTAGCCGTGCAACGCGGTCATTTGCGCTATGGGCTGTTGCATCGTCCTTTATTGCTTGTACATATCCTCAATATGTCCAAGAGCACGTGCCAGATCTGCGCGAGACTGATTCGCTCTGTAGAATGCGGCGATCTGATCGTCATAAGCGCGGGCGAGTGTGTCCTGGGCTGTGACAACTTCGATGTTGTCACTCGCCCCAGCTTGGAAACGATCTTGCGCCTGCGTGACTTCTTCTTGCGCTAACTGCAAACCTGCATCGGCCACATCCACCTCGTTGAGTGCGGCTTCTAGCTTCGCGGTCGCGGTCTTCACCTCCAGGGCAATTTTGTTTTTGAGACCCTCCTGCTCTCTCTTGAGTCGGTCGATTTGAAGAGATGAAGTGGCAATGTCCGATCTGATGCGACCTCCCGTGAAGATTGGAATGGAAAGAGAGGCCGCGTACTGGTACACGGGAATGGCGTTGTCTGGGCGGTTGCCCTGTTCGTACCACGCTCCCTCAATGCTCAAGGACGGAAGGCGTTCTCCGCGAGCACTGGCGAGTTGACGAGATGCGGCTTTGAGGCGCTCGTTCAGATCGATCATCTCCGGCCTGTTTGCGTAAGCTGCCTCAATTGTCGTTGTCTCGATTGGTTCGAGAGGCCGGTTCCTGAATTCACCGGCATCCGCTAGCGTCAGAGTAGTCGAAGGCGGCAGATTGAGGATACGCACCAAAGAGAAGAGCGACGTGTCAGCCTCTTCGCGGGTGACGATCAATGCTTGCTGCTGCACTTTGAACTTTTGTTTCGCCCGGAGCGTGTCCAGACCCGTTCCCACACCAGCCTGCTCCAAGTGATCGGCCTGATCGAATAGCCGTTGTGCCAACGCGACCTGCGATTCGACAGCGCTGACCGTCGCGGAGAGACGAATGCAGAGCAGGTACTGCGCAACGGTGAGGGCCGTAATCTCTTCTCGCGCAGTCTTTGCGTCAGCCCTGGCCGCTGTGGTGCCTGCTTTTTGTGCACGATAACGTTCGAGGTTCGCGGCATCGATGAGAGGAACACTGAACCGTGTGCCCGTGCTGAGGGACTGAAACGGTCCCTCATGCTGCGGAAGAAGTCCCGCGGTTGTGCCAAGACTCGTTTCCACATTGATTCTCTGGATGGCGTCGCCGAATCCAACAGTTACCTGAGGCAGGAGGGCTGAGAGGGCACGACGCTGGCGCTCGTTGGCGAGCGCGGCGTCCACCAGAGTGATCTGGACATTTGGGTTCTGTGCCGTGGCAAGCGAAACCGCTTGAGCCAGAGTGATACTGCGAGATTCGGCTTGCTGCCCCACCAACATTGCACAGCCGCAGCCGGCGGCCGGTCGCCGGTCAAGGACTTATGAAACTCTTCGAGGTTCATACGCGAATAGATGATAGCGAGCAAGCAAGGTCGCACCATGCGGGAGATCCCCTGCAGCCTCATAAAAATTGAGCCAAACTTGACCTCTAGACCCCGCCCGCCTACCATCTGCCAGAGACAGAGTGCGATACGCCGTACAAGAGTACCGATTCGATACCTGTCAGTTGTGAAGCGAGTGCTCCCATGCGTCTTCCCCTGGAGCCAGTCGCACGACTCCGTCGTGCGCTCTTCCCGTCCAAAGACAGCCAGTTCGGTTGGCGCCTGGCTTCAGTCACCGTAAGCCTTGTCTCAGTTGGCCTCATCGCTTTAACCGTTGCATATCGGTTGCGCGGAACGGAACTGCCGCCCGCGTTATGGGTGGGTTTGCTCGCGTCGTTTGCAACGGTTGTAGTCCTGTTCTCGAAATTCTTGTTTTGGGCTCAGCAAGAGGGAGGTCAGTTTCAAGGCGCCTTTACCACCACCGAGCGCAAATTCCAGTCTGTCGTTGAAAATGCCCTCGACGCCATTCTGATCCTGGACGACCAGGCCATCTGCCGCGAAGCGAATCCTGCGGCCGAAGCCTTGTTTGGATCCTCGCGGTCGGAACTGGTCAGTCGTCCGATCGCCCATTTCTACAAGAATTTCGACCAATTCAGGGATAGCTGGAAAGCACTCCTCAACCACAAATTTCAACAAGGTGATGCAGAGTTCATTAGAGAAGGTTCGTCACCCATCTTCGTTGAGTACACCGCCAAAGCGGACTGCCTGCCTGGCCAGCACGTGATGATTCTGCGTGACGTCACCGAACGCCGGCGGGCACAAATGTCGCTCCTCGAAAGCGAGGAACGCTTTCAACAGATGGCCAATAACATCCAGGAGATTTTCTGGATGATCGATGCCGAAACCAAGAAGGCCCTCTTCGTGAATCCCGCCTATGAGACGATCACTGGCCGTTCCTGCGAGTCGTTGCACGAGAACCCCACGTCTTACGAAGAACTCATCCACGCTGAGGACCGGGTTCATGTGCTCTCGAAGCTCGACGAAGCCACCCGGAGCGGGCACTTCAACGAAAGATTCCGGATCGTCTGTGCGCAGGGCGAAGTCCGCTGGGTATGGGTACGGGGCTTTCCCGTTCGGGATGCCGAAGGCAAGATTCACCGGCTGGTGGGTACGGCTCTCGAAATTACGGCGCAGAAACAAGCGGAGGAGGAAGCCGAGGCGTTGCGCAAAGCCACGCTTTCGCTCACTCAAGACCTGCGCATGGATTTCATCATGGAAACCCTGCTGAGATCTCTCGCAGAGTTAATCCCATACACCTGTGCTCGGGTGCTGGTGCCCGAAAGCGGTCCGCATATGCTCGCCCTTGGAGAAAGGACCTGCCCTGAACCGGCGAAAAAGCCAGGACCCCGCGCTCCCCTGACCTTTGTCGCGGAGGAGTCGACGTTTTTCCATCGGATTTTGACCGAACAAAAGAGCGTCTTGATCAGCGACACGAACACAGAAGAAAAATGGCACACCTTCAAGGGACACAGGCAATTGCGTTCCTGGCTCTCCGCGCCGCTCGTCGCATCGGGAGAGTATCTCGGGTGCCTTTCGGTCGGCCACACCCAGCCCAATCTTTATACGCACGATCATCTCCGCCGTGCCGAACTGCTCGCTATCCCTGCGGCGGCCGCGATTCAAAACGCCAGGCTATACGAAACCGCATGCATCTACGGTGAGACGCTTGAATCGCGGCTTGCACAATTGAAACGGACAGAAACCGCGCTGGCGCGGTCCGAAGACAGCCGTAGATCGTTCGAGGAGAAGTTCGAGAGGGTATTTGAATCGTGTCCTCTTCCTTTTTCCATCACGACTCTGAAGGAAGGGCGCTTCCTCGATGTCAATGCTGCCTTCGAGCACAGATATGGTTACTCCCGCAATGAGGTTCTCGGACGTACCGTGCAAGACTTGAGGATTTGGGAAGACCTCACAGATCGAGGGCTCATGCTTGCCCGGCTCAATCAGGGCGCTCCGATCCGCAATATGATGGCCCGGCTACGCACAAAGTCCGGGCAGATCAAGCTCACGGCATATTCGGCCAGCAAAATTCAATTCGAAGGCGAAACCTGCATCCTCGCGATTTCCGAAGATGTACTTCAGGACGATTCTCGGAAGAGCAATTGAACTCGTTGGTTCGGGCTGAGCGAACAACGCCACAACAATTGAAAATCCACTGAGATGCCGCCACCCGTACGGGTTTTCGGGCACCGAGACCCTCTTCGATCTTGTCGCACGCTGTTGTAAATTCTCTATTTTGAGCGTCTGCCCGAAATCCCGACCACCCGACAGAAAATTCATCAGCCGTCCCTAGTATCGCGCCAATATGCCCCCAATCTCTGGCCGCATCGCTGTGGGGTTATCTGTATGTTGGGCGCGGTCGAGCAGGTTCGAAATCCAGCTACCATCAATCCTCGGCTTCTGCCCGCCATTGACCAGTTGCTAATCGCTGGCATTAAGCTCGGGCCGAACAAGAAACACGAAGCGATTAACAAAATCCTTAAGTTAGTGCCTGAATGGAAACGTGGCGACTGTTGGCGCCGCATTCGGCAGTTGCGCCGAACGCCGGCGCTAGCCATCGCCAACATCGCACCAAATGTTGACGACGCAAAGAACGGGCCATCGCATCGGTCTGTTTCACGTCCGTGGCTTCCGGAGGACGATGCCGGACTATTAGATTTAGCGGGCTACGAACCTGCAGTCGAGATCGCCGAACGCCTTGGTCGCTCGGAACGCGCCGTTCGCTTCCGACTGGGAGCGCTCGGGATGAGTGCCAAAGTCACTGATGGTTGGTCTCAGCGTGCGTTGCGGAAACTGTTGCGCATGAGCCGCACACGATTGCGGCAGCTTGTTGCCAGCGGCATGCTGCGAGTTCGCGATCCGCGTATCACACGAGTGTCGCTCGCGGCTTGGGGAGCGAAACGCCAGTGTGTCGATCCCTCATCAACGCTCGCCACTCCCGTCCTGCCTAGCTTGCCCGGAGGGGCGTGTTCTTGGAAACGAGCAGCTAAGGTTTTGAAGCTGGAACTAGCAGATGTGCAAAAACTAATTTCAGTCGGACAACTGAAATTAGTGGACCCGTTTGTAACGGACAGGGCATTTGAAGAGTTCTGCCGCAAGCATGGGAGCGTCATCAACATGGCCTTGATCGACCCCTCGACCAGGAGGTGGTTGATTAGTGAGTACGGCGTTCCTGAGCAGGTCGACGAAAAGAAGCTACCGAGAGCACAAAAACACGCATTAATAATAAGGGCTTGCAAATGCGGAAGGAGGATATCTGGGAACGTCTACTTCAGACACGTAAAGCACTGTTTAACGCGAGGCAGAGACTTCCCTTGGCCGATGGGAGAAAAAAGTCGTCAGAGTTGATTAGAGGATTTTGTTCTTTACTAACTTGGCTTCGTGTTCCACGAGAATAAGATCTGCTTCCAGTTCGTTGTCAATCGTGTCGATGCGGTTGTGAAGTTCGTCCGCCTGGGTGAAGAGCGCCACGCCATGCAGCGCGCTGCGCTGCAAGTCTGTGATCGGCTTTTGCTTAGCCCCGAGGAGCTTTGCATGAACGATCGAGTGCCATTCGGCGATGGTGTCTTCGATCACGGAAAATGTCGGTTTGGCGATCGGTGGCCGATCTTGGCGTGGGTTGTTAAGTGACAGGGCGCCTCCCAAGTGGAGCGCCTTAGTTTGCCGCGCTCCCAATTGTCCTTGGGCCAAACCAAAAACCCTGATCACTGTGCTCAATATCGAAGTGTGCTCAAAGGTTTGATGTAGCCTAGTTTGCGGCGGAGTGTATGCGGAAATGATAATTGCTGGAACACGAGGTCCAAGCCGATCGAATTTGAAACCGATACCCCCCGGTTCGCCTGCGGGGATCATGCGGTCCGGGGCGATGGCAAGCTCACATTCAGGAGCTGATGGCGGCGCGACATGATCGTAGCAGCCGCCATGCTCGTCGAACAAAATGATCAGCAGGGTGCTTTCATAGTCAGGGCTGTTGCGAATCGCGTCATAAATCGACGATATCAGCGCCTCTCCCCTGTGAAGGTTCGATGGCCCATAGAACTGGTACAGGTTGCATTCCGGATGCATGTCATTTTCGGGACCCCAGACGATCGAATCGAAGTAGATCGGTTCGATGAAGGAATAATTGGGTAAGCCGCCTTTCTCCCGAGCAGCAGCTACGAAGTCTCGGAAGTGAGCGAAGTGTTTGGTAAGCGCATATTTCCACAGATGCTTTTGCGTTAGTAAGGTAAAGCTTTCGAGCAACCACCCCCCGCAAAAGACGTTCCAGGTCTTTCCAGCGTTTTCCAGCATGTCAAAAATCGTGGGAGACTCATTCACAAAGCACAGGCCGCTTCCCCCGTTGTTGACGTATCCCGATGAGGTGCCGGCGTGGACGAAGGAGCGATTGCAGAAGGTTTGCGTGGGAATAGATGCAAACCAATGATCGCAAAGAGCGTAGTGATGGGCGAGAGACGAGAGAACCGGCAAGGTCTTTGGCGTCAGAGACTCTATGATTTTCGTGGGATCCAGAGGTCCGTCCCCCTGAACCGCATAGTTGCGGATAAAGCCTTGCATGTTTGGTGGCGTCGGAGGATCGCTTGGAAGATCCTTGAAATCGACCTTTGGCAAATCGTAAATCTGGCTGTAAACATCCTCAAACGGTTCTCCGGGATTAGGCTGAGGGCTGCGGGCGTCGTACGACTTTCCAGCTGGCACCACGCGTCCGTCTGGCGCCCGGTTCGACAAAGTTTTCCCATACAACCCCTCAAAATCTGAGGGGACAACGTTAAACGGGGGATCATTGGCCGGGTCGTAAAGCCAGCCGAGAAGGTTGTCGAAGGACCGGTTCTCCAGCATCAGAACCACGATGTGTTCGATCTTGTCTAATGAATTGCCGTTATTCGACATGTTGTTCTCAAGATTCTTAGCTGACTGCAACGCGGCCGAAGGAATTTTGGAGGAAACGATTGTTGAAACAAAGCTTCATTATCGCGTGCACACTTTCACTTCACAGCGACTCGATTTCCCGTTCTCCGAGCAGCCATTCCGGTCGAAAGATTTCACAGCGAAGCCCTCGAGGACGATTTTGCTCTGACAAATGTCCCTGACGCAGTAGGGAAAAGTCGCCTCGCCGCTCGAATTGGTAGTGCTCTCCCTTTCTCCGCCATCACCACAACATAGTTTGATCTGAATCTTCGCCCCCGCTACTGAAGCTCCGCTGCAGTCCTCGACGACAACAGTGGTCTGGCAGCCCTTCTCGCATTCCCCCGAGGAAGCGGAAAGCGCCAGCAAGGGTACTATCGCAATCGTCAACAAGAGTCGGACTATCATTGGTCTCCTTTCCATTGCACCCACTTGGGAGTGGAATAATCCATCCGCAATATTTCATCCCTCTTAATTCGCATCACTGAGTACCCGATCAGATTGCCCTCGGACTTGAGATCGCTCACGAAATAGACATCTCGGTCCGTCTCATAGAGCAGCCTCAACGAAAACGAATCCATCGCAGTGTTTATTTTCGACTGGTTTTTGGACATTACGAACCGATTCGCGGGAAGATCGGGGCTCTTGGTGAAAACCTGTACGGAAAGCGGTTTCCCACCGCCCAAAAACGCAGGAATTTGCGGAAACCAAAACTGCGAAAAATGGGCGCAGAACAGCACCGCAAACGCTAGCGACTTCCCCTTCGGTGGCGGCAATGCGAAATCGATCCGTAGTCGACCCGCGAGCAGAGATCGAACAAGGCTCAGGAAGTCGGCGAAGAAAAAGAACTGAAGAACCAGAGTCAAAGCAACGACCGAGAGCAAACTTCGGGAGCGATAACTTACCGCGTACGCGAGACTACAGTCCAACCCGCAGAGCACGACGACGAATGCGGCAGCGATGATTCCGACCCACGGAATTCTCCTCAAACTGAACAATGCGGCTGCTGGTAAGGCAGCATACAATCCGACAACATAGATGCCGAGCAAGATGGACTGAGTCTTGGCGAGATCCAACGTCGCAATACTAAAACGCGAGTAGTAAAGGCTAGAGGCGACGAGCCCGAGCACGTATAGCAGCAAACCAAGTTTCGCTGCGTCGAAGCCTAAATCGGTGAGCCAATTCTTGTGGCTGGCTTGGCCATTGCCCTGGGCTGTCGGAGATTGGCTGGCAAAATCCATCATAGATTAGACATCCTCAAACCAAGAGCCGAATTCAATGAGGGGCAAGAATTCTAGGCAAACCGCGTCGATACGAAGCCTGCCGCCCATGCTTGTTGCCAGTTCCGGACGCTGGCAGGCGTGGGTGTTGGCGCCGGTGTCGGTGTCTGCTGCGGCGGGACAACCAGACTTGGAGGAAAAAACGGACCCGACTCCGCCGGCTGTCCTCCGATCGCTCCGTCGCAGTTTATGTAGCTAAAATGTCCGAAATTCCATAGATCAGGCAAGACTGGGCTTTTCCATAGATTGGAAGGTTGATCCGGAGGATTCGGACCATAGCGTCCCAACGCCCCGTGCCAGTAGGGATCTCCACGCGTCACAATCCCGGACACCGGATTCGCTACCGTAAATGCCCACTTCAAGACGTCATCGCGACTGGAATAGAGCACAGAGACTTTATTGATTCGATTGGCGGCATCACTGTACTCGCCCGCAAGACAGGTATCGTCAATCGCGCCTGCCATGATAGTGACAGTCGCTACCCGATCGGAAAGGTTGCGAATCGTCTCGAGCACTACTCGTGCGCCCAGGCTATGCGATGCAAAGGAAAGGCTATCGGCCCCAGTGAAGTTCCGAGCCAGATAATTCGCCAGCAATTGTCCGCTTTTGATCGCCTCGTCGCCCTCGATTGGATAATCGAGGTAGGGAATCCACCGCGCATCACCCGGCCAAAGAACTCCAACAAAGAAGCCATTGTCTCCAAGTCGCAGCCACTGAGACCAATGATGTAGGCCGTCGATCCCGTTTGCGCGGTTCACATGAAACCCATGTGTGCCAAGTAGTACGTCCCTGCCCTGGATCGCCTGAATGAGGCTGGCATCGAGCGGAGTCGATGGAGTCGGTTGAGAGTCGCTGCGTATCACAATGTAGTTCACGTCGGCGACAGGGTTGCCCCCAGCATTGTCGGCGCGCAGATCGATGAAGTAGGTCATGGTTTATTTCTTCCAGGCTTGCGCCACCTTGGCACCGGCCTGAAGCGCGCTGGCGAGGTCCTTTGCAACCGGCGCCAAGGGCGTAGCCAGAAGCCCGCAAATTACAGCCTTCCAGATGTCCGGGCCGGCAAGAGAACTTCCATTTAGGGCCCAGGCTCCGCACAATGCCAGTAGGACCGCAACCGGAACGGCCAGAAGTTTGGCGCTGTTCCGGTACCGTTGGTCACCGCGCTGGTAACCCTGATCGAGAAGAGAGGCTAATAACAGGTCGAAGCGGCCATACACGTCGGTTTCCTGCGGAGTTAGTGCTGCTCCGGTGGCGAGTTTATCAGCGACGCTGGCAAGCAAACTTGCGTCGACTCCAGTAGCGTCGGCCATGCTCTTCGCGCTGTCTTTGGTGAGATTCAATTTGATCAGGGCTTTTGCGACGGACTTCTGATCAGCCATCGCCATCCCGTTCAACCAGTTGGCTCGAAGGGTGGCAAGAGCCGACGGAAGCGCAAGGGCCGCTGTGCCATTGCTGCCAGGAATGAATTTCGAGATAACTTTCCTGATGTCGCCAAAGCCCCGGTTCGAGACGCCTCCCCAAAAGGCTTTGCTGGTATCCACTATCCCATAGGCTGCAGTACCAAGACTACCGATGGCCAAGACAACCTTTGACAAATCCAGATTACTGAGGGTAGTTGAAGCAATGGCTTCTAACATAGGTTGGCTCCTTCAACCCTGGTTATAAGTCTTAAAATCCGGGAGACAACGGCATTTGGGTCAGAGCCAGAGACGGAACTCTGCATCTCCTCGAACGAATCGAGGTCATGGCAAGTTCTAAAAGCGCCATCCGCTTCCAACTTGACACCGCTGCCATGCCCTTTTTTGAGGGAAGTCGGGTCGCGGAAACCCCCTCGCACATGGACCCAGGCGGGTCCAGCTTTCCGTTTGCCGAAATCGCATTCACAGTATGCCTTCAACTCTTCAATGTCAACGTTCGGCGCAACGAAAACTGGGATGCGGCTTCGTAAACCACGCTCCCGTTCGAGCTGTCGTTCGTTGCTGATCGAGGCAGCCGCGCCCGTTATGTGACAAGTGTCTGCACCGGGTCACTGATCCTTGGGGCCGCCAGACTCCTGAAGGGTTACCAGGCGACATGTCATTGGAGGTTTCGCGACCTTCTCCCTATGTTCGGTGCGACGCCAGTCGAGGAGCGTGTGGTTATCGATCGCAATCGCATAACTGGCGGTGGCGTGACCGCCGGAATTGATTTCGGGCTGGTAATCGCGGCGCGCCTTCGCGGTCGTCAGGCGGCGGAAGTATTGCAGCTCTACAACGAATACGATCCACACCCACCATTCGCAGCGGGGACGCCAGCCGTCGCCCCCTCGGCGACCAAGGACGCTGCCTATCGCGCGCTGGCCACGGCGTACGACCACGGTCGCGCGGCTGCTGCGCGTGCGCGCGAACGTCGGCATCTGGGCTAAGGCCCGCGGGGGCACAGTTGTTTCCCGCGAGCATGGGTCCCGCGTACCGGCCGGATTCGGTTCAGCATGGGATGACTGCGTTCCGATCCAATGATCGTTCATGATGAGGGCGATTCCAGACCCGCATGGCGTAGTGAAACATCACGACGGGCCGGCCATGTATCGAGATTTCCGCAAGGTTGCTGAGCCAAGAGAGCTCTTCGGTAAGCTTGCGAATCTGTTTGTCATGCCGGCACCGCAAGGATCTTCTTGTAGCGAATCTGCCTACGGTGCTCCAAGAGCCTTCGCCTCTCTCGCCTTCGTCTGTTCGG